>ERZ1023196.51-NODE-51-length-52353-cov-9.857604_pt1 | contig 52353 bp, 47 predicted proteins | sample MGYA00380441_ERZ1023196 | MGnify/ENA primary metagenome ERZ1023196 (study PRJEB33173, sample SAMEA4830296) | metagenome | study: EMG produced TPA metagenomics assembly of the PRJEB25223 data set...
ATTTAAAAAAATGATCTTTTGATGGAAATATAAACATTTTATTAAAAAGTGCGGTTAGAATAGTCAAACTTTTATTGCTATTATTTCTTACGTAATGAAACTTCTCCACCATTAAACATCTGAATTTTATTGCCACATAATACTTTTAAATAACCACGTTCATCTATGCCTTGTTCAATACCTGAAATAACGCCTTTCTCAGTAAGCACCTTTACTTCACTATTTGAAAACGCATTATATGATAGCCATGCTTGTTGAAATTCCTCATTAATACCATTTTGCTCAAAGATATTTAAACGTGTATATAAATGTTGTATAAGTTTGGGTAATAAAGTTTGTCGCTCTACATCAGGATCAATTTCACACACTTCCGCATAAGGCTGACTAATTTCTGTTTGTTTTGACAACGACACATTAATACCTACGCCAATCACTAAATTGAGCATGCTATTTTTATGATTAGCAATTTCAACTAAAATGCCACCTAACTTTCTTTCATCAAACAAAATATCATTTGGCCATTTCACTTGTACATTTAGCACTTCCGCAATCGCCAAACCGATGACTAAACTTAACCCCTCAATTGATTTTTTAGGATCAAATGCCCAATAAAAACTAAACATTATTTGCCCAGCAAAAGGCGATAACCATTGGCGACCACGCCGACCGCGCCCTGCAGTTTGATATTCAGCCACACAAAGATCGCCTTTTTTTAATGAAAGAATATTTTGTAGTATCCATTCATTTGTAGAGGAAATTATCGGCTGATAATGGATGCCATAAGGAAAAAGTGCGGTTGAAATTTGCTGAGGATTTAATAAAGGAAGCATTGGCACTAAGCGATAATCTTGTCCATCAACGAGAATATCCAAACCAATTTCACGTAATTGTTGAATATCTTCCTCTAGATTTTTAGAAAACTTTTCCAATTCAGACCGCACTTTTGTCTGACAATCCGCTAAATATGTCAATAACGTAAAATTCATCATTCATTCCTTATGGCAAATAGTATGAAAATCATAGCATAAATCCAAAAATTTCGTTTTCAAAATCAAGTAAAATCTGTATAATCTCGCCGCAATATTTTTTAACTTCAACTTAGCGAGAATATTGCAATGTCATTACGCATTAAACAAGAAGCCCTTACTTTTGACGATGTTCTACTCGTCCCAGCTCACTCAACTGTGCTTCCAAATACTGCCAACCTTTCAACTCAACTTACCAAAGAAATTCGCCTAAATATTCCAATGCTTTCAGCAGCAATGGATACCGTAACTGAAACCAAACTTGCGATCTCTTTAGCACAAGAAGGCGGTATTGGCTTTATTCATAAAAATATGACGATCGAACGCCAAGCAGATCGTGTTCGTAAAGTAAAAAAATTCGAAAGTGGTATCGTTTCTGAACCAGTAACTGTTTTACCAAATTTAACGCTTGCCGAACTTGCTGAAATGGTGAAGAAAAACGGATTTGCGGGCTACCCTGTTGTAGATGGGGAAAATAACTTAATCGGTATCATTACTGGCCGTGATACACGTTTCGTAAAAGATTTAAGCAAAACTGTTTCACAAGTAATGACGAAAAAAGAAGACTTGGTGACCGTAAAAGAAGGGGCGAGTCGCGAAGAAATTTTGGAATTAATGCATCAACACCGTGTTGAAAAAGTATTAGTGGTTAATGATAGTTTCAAACTTAAAGGTATGATTACCGTTAAAGACTTCCAAAAAGCAGAACAAAAACCAAATGCATGTAAAGATGAATTCGGTCGTTTACGTGTCGGTGCGGCTGTAGGTGCAGGTGCTGGCAACGAAGAACGTATTGATGCATTAGTGAAAGCAGGCGTAGATGTACTATTAATTGATTCTTCTCACGGTCACTCAGAAGGCGTATTACAACGCGTTCGTGAAACTCGTGCAAAATATCCAAATTTGCCTATCGTTGCAGGTAACGTAGCAACGGCTGAAGGCGCAATTGCATTAGCAGACGCAGGCGCAAGTGCTGTAAAAGTAGGAATTGGTCCTGGTTCAATTTGTACAACTCGTATTGTAACTGGCGTAGGTGTTCCACAAATCACGGCTATCGCAGATGCAGCAGCAGCATTAAAAGATCGTGGTATTCCAGTTATTGCTGACGGTGGTATCCGCTTCTCTGGCGATATTGCAAAAGCTATCGCTGCAGGCGCAAGCTGTGTAATGGTTGGTTCTATGTTCGCGGGTACAGAAGAAGCACCAGGTGAAATCGAACTTTACCAAGGCCGCGCATTTAAATCTTACCGTGGTATGGGCTCATTAGGTGCCATGGCGAAAGGCTCTTCAGACCGTTACTTCCAATCTGATAACGCGGCAGATAAACTCGTACCAGAAGGTATCGAAGGGCGTATTCCATACAAAGGTTACTTAAAAGAAATCATCCACCAACAAATGGGTGGCTTACGTTCCTGTATGGGCTTAACTGGCTGTGCAACGATTGATGAACTACGCACCAAAGCAGAATTTGTTCGCATTAGCGGTGCAGGCATTAAAGAAAGCCACGTTCATGATGTTGCTATTACTAAAGAAGCACCGAACTATCGTATGGGCTAATCTTTAAGGTGGGCTTTAGCCTGCCTTTTGCTGTTTAAAGTGCGGTTGGTTTTTGCAAAATTTTAAATAATATAAACCGCTTACACTATCAATAATAAGAGCATTATAAATGACAAACATCCACAATCACAAAATCCTAATCCTCGACTTTGGTTCACAATACACTCAACTGATTGCACGTCGTGTGCGTGAAATCGGTGTGTACTGCGAACTTTGGGCTTGGGATGTAACCGAACAACAAATCCGTGAATTTGCTCCAACGGGTATCATTCTTTCTGGCGGTCCTGAAAGCACAACTGAAGAAAACAGCCCGCGTGCGCCTGAATATGTGTTTAACGCAGGCGTTCCAGTGCTCGGCGTTTGCTATGGAATGCAAACTATGGCGATGCAACTTGGCGGCTTAACCGAAACGTCTGATCACAGAGAGTTCGGCTATGCTTCCGTTTCTCTTGAAAATTCCACCGCACTTTTTGCAAATCTTAACGATAATTTAACCGCTTCTGAGCCAAAATTAGACGTTTGGATGAGCCACGGCGATAAGGTAACGCGCTTACCAGAAAACTTCAAAGTAACTGGCACAACGCTAACCTGCCCTATCGCAGCAATGTCAGACGAAAGCCGTCGTTTCTACGGTGTGCAGTTCCACCCTGAAGTAACGCACACCAAAAAAGGTTTAGAATTATTAACTAATTTTGTCGTGAATATCTGTGGTTGCGAAACTAAATGGACAGCTGAAAACATTATCGAAGATGCCGTTGCTCGCATCAAAGAACAAGTGGGCGATGATGAAGTGATTTTAGGCTTATCTGGTGGTGTGGACTCTTCTGTGGTTGCATTACTTTTACACCGTGCTATCGGCAAAAACTTACACTGCGTATTCGTAGATAACGGTTTGCTTCGCTTACACGAAGGCGACCAAGTCATGGAAATGTTTGGCGATAAATTCGGTTTAAACATCACTCGTGTTGATGCTGAAAGTCGTTTCTTAGGTGAACTTGCAGGCGTATCTGATCCTGAGGCGAAACGCAAAATTATCGGTAAAGTATTCGTTGATGTATTCGATGATGAATCGAAAAAACTCACTAACGTGAAATGGTTGGCACAAGGCACGATCTACCCTGATGTCATCGAATCTGCAGCCAGCAAAACAGGGAAAGCCCACGTAATTAAATCACACCACAATGTAGGTGGCTTACCAGACTATATGAAACTTGGCTTGGTTGAACCATTACGTGAATTGTTTAAAGATGAAGTGCGTAAAATCGGTTTGGCATTAGGCTTACCAGCTGAAATGATCAACCGCCACCCATTCCCTGGTCCTGGTTTAGGCGTACGTGTATTAGGCGAAGTGAAAAAAGAATACTGCGATTTATTACGCCGTGCGGATGCGATCTTTATCGAAGAATTACGCAACAGCGGTTGGTATGAAAAAACCAGCCAAGCCTTCAGCGTATTCTTACCAGTGAAATCTGTAGGCGTAATGGGCGATGGCCGTAAATACGATTGGGTTATTTCCCTACGTGCGGTAGAAACCATTGATTTTATGACCGCACATTGGGCACATTTGCCTTATGATTTATTAGGCAAAGTGTCTAACCGCATCATCAATGAAGTGAATGGCATTTCCCGCGTCGTATACGACATCAGCGGAAAACCACCAGCGACAATCGAGTGGGAATAGAAAATCTCTATTTCAGATAATTTCTAATTATTTCAGTAACTCAAATAAAGCCTTGCATATCAAGGCTTTATTTATCTCATCTCATTTCTACTCTTCTCTACCCACTTCTTAATTATGACGGTATTTTAGACGATGCTGTTTGATAAAAAATTTTTCAAGATCAAGAATACCGTCAGTTTAATGACGGTATTGGAGAATAATATGCTCACTGATAGTAAAATTAAGGCGTTAAAAGCCAAAGAAAAATTGTATAAGGTACAAGATCGTGATGGGCTATATGTAGCCGTATCTACAACTGGCACTATTATGTTTCGATATGATTATCGAATAAATGGCCGTAGAGAAACTCTGTCTATTGGCAAATATGGTGATGACGGTTTAACACTATCCGAGGCTAGGGAGAAATTATTAGAAGCTAGAAAACTAGTTAATAGTGGAATATCCCCCGCTGCTGAAAAACGAAAACTAAAAAATGCTATTAAAAATGTAGATCGTTTTGAAGATTTCGCAATACGCTATATTGCAGAAGCAGAATTTGCTGAAAGTACTAGAAACCTAAGGAAAATGACTTATCAAAGAGAGATTGCACCCTACTTCGCCAAAAAATTGATGATAGAAATTTCTTCTGAAGATATACGCAACCATTGCCAAATTATCAAAGAACGGGGAGCTCCCTCTACAGCAATTTTTGTTCGGGATCTATTCAATGCTGTCTATAAATATGCAATTTCTAAAGGGCATAATTTTAAAAATCCAGCAGAACGGATTTCCAATTCATCAATAGCTACTTTTCGACCTAGAGAACGCTCATTAACCCCGAGAGAAATTCATTTATTTTTCAATGAATTAAATCAAACCGAACGATATTTCACTCTAAGAAAGGGCGTTTTATTCATCCTTTATACAATGGTTCGGAAAAGTGAATTTGTTAACGCTACATGGGATGAATTTGACTTTCAACGCAATATTTGGACTATTCCAAGTGAAAGAATGAAAGCTCGAAGAGCTCATAATGTTTATTTATCTGCTCAATCACTTGAGATTCTGATAGCCTTTAAAATTTATTGTGAGAACTCTGAATTTATTATTCCATCTCGAACAAGTCGTTTAAAGCCTGTCTCATTATCTTCACTAAACCGAGTGATCACTAAAACCGTTGAATTGATGAATAAAAAAGGCATTCATATAGATCCTTTTACTGTTCATGATCTACGCCGTACAGCATCAACATTACTAAATGAAAAAGGCTTTAATACTGATTGGATTGAAAAAGCACTCGCACATGAACAGCAAGGTGTTCGAGCTGTTTATAATAAAGCCGAATATGCAGAACAACGTCGAGATATGATGCAGAAATGGGCTGATATGGTCGATACCTGGATTAGAGGTGAAGATTTATAATTTAGGTGGGGAACCCCACCTATTTTTTGCTTTCTTATTCTTAAGATTTATTTTCTCATTAACTATTCACCTTATTCACTTTTTAGTAATAACACATCATTTATTCAACATAACCCTTCAATAGACTATTCATAATCTTCACTAACATTTTTCCATTTCTAATTATCGCTAGTCATTTCAACTTGTTTACCATTTAAAATCATATGGTTAACCTTATTTTCTTTTAGAAAGAGATAGCTATAATAAATAAAAAAGTTAGTCTAATTCTATGATCGAACAGCATAAACGAACCAAGCAAATCATTATTCGAGTAAGCGAAGATGAATATCATCAACTGTTAGAAAATTGTCTTTACCCTCGACTTGCTACTTGGATCCGTGAAACATGTCTTGGGAAAAAAATTAGTAAAAAACCTATTTACTACACAGATAAAAACTTACTTACTTGGCTTGGACGTTTGAATGGAAATCTTAATCAAATTGCTAAATACATTAACGTTCAGAATAAAGCCCAAAATCAGATCGATGTACTAAAAATCATAGCTGAATTAGCTCTTATTCGTGCTAGCTTAGATCAGTTATTAGAAATTCAATATGCTGATAAAAATATTCAAAAATAAAGGGAAAGGCAGTGCAAAAGCAAGTATTGATTATTTACTAGATAAAGATAGAAATCGGGAGTTAGCAACAGTACTAAAGGGTCCCCCTGAACTATCTTTGGAATTAGCTCAAAGTTTAGCATTTTCAAATAAATATACAGTAGGTTGCCTATCTTTTGAAGAAGCCGACTTACCTAAGAAAAGTAAATTAGAGTTAATGGAAAAATTTGAAGAAATGGTCTTTGCAGGGCTTACTAGCGAACAATTTAACATCAGCTGGATTGAGCATAGAGATAAAGGGCGTTTAGAACTTAATTTCTTTATTCCCAATGTTGAATTAACTACTGGTAAACGCTACCAACCCTATTTTCATCATAATGATAAACATTTATTTGATAGTTGGATGCAGTTACAAAATTACCAATATCAGCTTAGCGATCCGCACGATCCAACTAAAAGGCAACTTTGTAAATTTGAATTTAGTGCAGATATGCAACAATCCAAAATTAAGGAGAATCTAACCGCACTTATCGCCGATGGTATTTCTCAACAGCATATTTCATCTCGAGAAGATATTATTGAATTACTAAAACAAAGTGGCTTTAAGATTGAACGAACGACAGAAAAATCTATTTCAATAAGTCATCCAGCCCTAAAGAAAAATATCCGTTTGTCAGGAGCGATCTATGAACATAGAGAATTTAACGGCGAATTTGCAGAAGAATTTAGGCGAGAAACAGCGATATATCAATCAAGAACTGGAGAACGAATTAAACAATCAGAACGAACAATTAGTGCAGCTCAGCAACTCATTACAAACACAAATAAAACAATTGCACGAACTTTTGCACAACGACAAATAGTACAAAAGCCGAACTGCAAAATCAGAATATAGGAGTACAAAATGAGTAATTTTATTGAATTTATCGAAGGTAAAGAAGGCGTCGATATTGGTGATGAACGTGTTATAGATTACGAAGAAGCCGTAGATTGGGGGTTAGAGCCTGAAAGCTATAAAAGAAATATCCCTGTTGGCTTTCATACTGTTAAGCTCATTTTTAAGACTTGGGGAAAAAAATGTGCTTTAAATTGCTTTTTTAAAGATATAAAAACAGAAAAGAAATATCGAATAACCTTATTCACATCACCGAAAAATCCTTACCGCTACACGGCAAGGGACAATTTGATAGATTTTTATGAAAGTGGAAACCTTGAAAATATCTATCAAATTGAAGTAAAGCATAGCCCAAAAGGTTATCCAATTATGCTATCAGCAAGTTTATTAAAAGCGAAGCCTTGCATTACATACCCACGTAAAACCTTTCAATAAAACTACGAGTTTTAGCAACCAAGCTATTAAATAGGCTTTCACGCTGGAATAAACCGACTTTAAAGTTTGGCAGTTCTTTCATTTCGTATGGGCGAGGTAAACGTTTAGTATGTTGGTAGCATCCCAATAACGTTACATATTAATTGTTGTTACGTTTTGTTTGTAAAATTTACCAATCTATTGTCATCACCTATTCGAATAATTAATATCCACTTTACCATTTAGATTGGATTGATTTTTCCCAATAATTTGAGACAATCATACCTCATTTATTTTGCAAGCAATTTTTCAGTATCAGTAAATTAGGTCTTACATCTCATATTCTTAAAGTAAGATAAACTTTTACTGTACTTAACGCCATATAACAATAATTTATAAATAGTCAAAAAATTAACTTTCTAAAGTTATTGGCTCAACTTGAAAATTACTATTATCTATTACAAATATTTTTTTGTTTATGCAAATAGTTTATATATCTAAAATATTGTCTGTAATGATTATTATTTTTATATTCCGAAGCTATTACTTTATGAGTAAAGATAGCTTTTGCATATGATGATATTGCGAAATATTGGGGCTTAGACATGAAAATATACACTAGCGAGGAGCAGTCCTCCTCTCCATGGCTACTCTATAATTATAAGATATTCTTTAAAGTTGTCATTAAGAATAAAACATCCTCTTAATTAATTGACATTTCTTATCAAGATAAGATGACATAATGTACATAAGAGGAGCTGTCTACATTTAGGGAATTTTATTTAAAATGGAAGAAAATATATATAATTTACACCAATTATTTATAACAAGGAAAATATTTAATTTTTAACTAGATCAATTATACGAGAAGTTTAAAACATCATGAGAAAAAAAGCTATATCTTTATTTTCAAGCATCGGTATCGCAGAATATTATTTAAAAGATATCGGCATTGATATCGTTCTAGCAAATGAAATTGACAGAAAAAGAGTTGAAGCATATAAAAATATCTACCCTGACACAGAAATAATCTCAGGAGATATTACGCAAAAAGAAATTCGAAAACAAATTATTGATTATGTAAAGGGAAGTAAGATTGATTTATTAATCGCAACCCCTCCTTGCCAAGGAGTATCCTTAGCTGGAATGAATAAGAAAATTGTAGACTACCTGAAAGATCCTAGAAATTTTCTTATATTAGAAGCTATTAAGATATTCGATGAAATTAATCCTGATTATTTTATTATTGAGAATGTCCCAAGATTTAAGAATATGTTGTTTCCAATTGAAAATAAGTATGTAAATCTACAAGAACTTTTAGAGAGAAAATACAGTAATGAGTATAATATTTCAGTTGAAGAATTAAATGCTGCCACTTTTGGTGTGCCACAAACTAGGATGCGAATAGTATACCGCCTATGGAGAAAAGGTTTATTATGGAATGTGACTAAGGAGGATAAGGTTGTTACATTGAGTGAAGCTATTGGTCATTTACCTTCTCTTGAATCAGGGGAGGTTAGCGGAATAAAAAATCACTTTGCGAGAATTCACCCTGAAAACCACATCGCAGCTATGCGTAGCACCCCTTCTGGCAAAGGAGCATTTGAAAATGAATTTAATTATCCTAAAAAAGAAAATGGTGAACGGATAAAGGGATATAACAATACCTATAAAAGAATGTCATGGAATAAACCAGCTCCTACAGTAACAATGCGAAATGAGGCAATCTCGTCACAAGAAAATGTACATCCTGGCAGGGCTCTAGAAAATGGATTATGGAGTGATGCGAGAGTCTTAACTCTACGAGAGTTACTGATTATTTCATCATTACCAGCTGATATGGAGATTCCTACCAATTTAAACGAAAGACAATTTAGACTTTTAATTGGGGAGGGGATCCCACCACTCATGATGAAAAATATATTAAAGGGGATTACTAGTGAATAAAATTAAAATATTATCGATGTTCTCTAGTGCTGGTATTTCTGAAACTTACTTTGATGATATTGGTATAGATGTATGCGTCGCAAATGAGCTTGTTCCAGAACGGGCCGACTACTATAAAATGTTACATCCTAAAACCCAAATGATACAAGGTGATATCACTGACCCCAAAATTTATTCAGCGGTAATTGAAAAAGCAAGATTGCATAAGGTTAATATGATAATTAGCACGCCTCCATGCCAAGGAATGAGTACTTTAGGGAAAAAACAATATTATAGTGATGCGAGAAATGAGTTATTTTGGTACACTGTTGAAGCTATAAATGATTTAAAACCTAATTTTGTTTTTATTGAAAATGTACCAAAGTTTTTAAATATGAAATTTAACTATGAAGGTAGCAATCACACCTTCAAAGAAATTTTATTAGATAAATTCTCAGATGATTACAATATTGAAACAGATATTTTAAATGCAAAAGATTATAACGTCCCACAGAGCCGTCCAAGAGCAATTATAAAATTGTATAAGAAAAGATTTCTCTGGCCTTCTCCTAAAAAGAATACACACATAATAACACTAAGAGAATCTATAGGTGATTTACCTAGCTTAGAAGCCGGAGAGCATAGTGATTTAAAATGGCATAATGCACTTAAAATTAGTCAAATGCATAAAGAAGTTATGAGACATACTCCTGAAGGGAAAAGTGCAATGACAAATGATGTCTACTACCCTAAGAAAAAAGATGGAACTAAAGTCAAAGGATTTCATAACACCTATAAAAGAATGAAATGGGATGAACCATCACCAACTAGAGCGACAAATAATTATATGATTAGTGGTCATAATAATGTTCACCCTGGTAGACCTTTAGAGAATGGCACATGGTCAGATGCAAGAGCCATGACTCTTAGAGAGATTATTATTGTCTCCTCATTACCTTTAAATTGGGGAATTCCTCAACAGTTAACCGATAAAGAAGATAAATTTGTGAGACTTTTAATTGGTGAATCAATTCCTCCATTGCTAAGTAAAAAAATTATCGAACAAATTGTACTATCAAATGAGATACTAGAATGATAAGTTATAACCGTACACATCTTAATCAAAAATGGACATTAATGAAATACTTTAATGATTTTGATATGTTGACTTTATATGCAAATGCACTTCGAACTAATACATCGTTAACTGATTCTAGTATTGAAGATTTAATGCTAAAAATGATTGATGAAGGTATATATAAGCCTAGAGAAAACCTAAGCATTGATACAGGAAAGTTTAAAACAATCCAAGTTGCTTGGTATATGTTTGGTTTCTATGAAAAGGGCCCACGTAGTAGTAAAAGATTTGTCTTTTCCCCACTAGGAAATCTTTTATTAGATAATCTCGGTAATAAAGATGCGGTTTCAAAAATTTTTGCAACCATGTTGGTTGGAAATCCATTTCGCAACCCTTTTTCTAGGATGTCTGCAGAATTTAATATTTTTCCATTCCGTTTAATATTTCAATTATTACTTGATGAGCGGTTAGAGAATAAGTTATTTAATGATGAAATTTTTTACTTGCTTATGTTTGTAAAATCATGTGTCAAGGATGACTTAGAACTTCTTATCAGAGATATCCTAAAATTACGAAATTTATCAACTGGAGAAAAATATAAAACTTTCAAGAGAAATGAGAATGTGTTAGCTAATGCTATTCATGAATGGAGATATACATCCAAGCTTCTGGAAGGCTCTGGAATTTTAAAAATTCATGAAGGAATTAATGTAGGGAGCTTAATTCAAGGAAATAATACTGGCAGTAGAGCATATCGTACTGATTGCGTTGCTCTAACTCCAGAAATAAAAACATTTATAAAAATATTACTTAAACAATTTCCTTTCTATGAAAAGCCTTATGAAGAGGAAGAACTTGAAACACAATTTTCAGATGACTACTGGATTTCATTTTATAATTTTTACCCTAAGATTCTTATTGATGAATTAGAAATTAATGCCCAAGATAAGAACCAAGATATCCTGGACATTGTCTCTGGAATTACAAATTATTCTCTTAACCAACATTATGGTGATCATGATAGGTTTGAAGAAGCATTAACAGATTCATTTAATTTATTTATTGATGTTGATGCTAAAAGATTAGGAGGCAGCGGTCAGACTGATGTTGAATGTATTTATACATCCGCAACTAGAGTAAAAACTTTTGCAATTGAAGCCAAATCAACAGGGAAAAAAATAACTGAAGTTAACACTGCTAGATTGTTATTACATAGGGAAAATATTAAGGCTGAATACACTTTATTAGTGACACCAAAATTTACTCCAGGAGCAATTTCTGATATTCGAGGAAATGATATTGTATTACTCAAGTCCTCTATTTTGTCAAATTATCTCTACCAAAGTATAAAACATAAAGGACGTAAATTAACTTATGAATTTCTAGATAATATGATAACAAAAAACTTAGGATTAGATATATCAGACCAACTTAAAAATCATATTTTTGATGAGTTTGGTGTTGCATTTAACACATAATTAAAGCAATTCAATGTTTAATTCATTGAATATTAAAAGAATGTTATGGATTTATTATACCAAACACTTGATTTCCCCATCTATTCTAACTTGATATAAAAAACAAAGATACGCCCTAATGAAAAATAAATTAGATACACAAACTTAAAAATCAACTTTTTACTTGTCTAACTAATAAACTATTTAATGAAACATTAAGTTTTGCACTAGGCGTAAATTTTATAGAAACTCAAATTTGAATTTTTAAATAGTTTTCAGAATTATCTTCTAAGTCTATACTGAGTATATTTCATAATAATAACTTTAAAGACTTCATCAATCCCACTCCATTTTGTAATGTAATTCATTAGCGATATTCCAAAGTTGTTTGTGTAGTATTTGCTGGTCTATCATAAACATTTGATAATGAATAAAGTTATGTGGAATTATAATCCGCGTAGCGCTGAAATAAAAGGGTCAAGGGATATTCCCTTGCAAGTTCACAGCGATATCGCTGTGTGTACTTGCCCTTTGTTTGTAAAAATTAAATTTGGGGAGAAAAATGCATGAGTATCAAAGCGAACATTACAATCTTAAATGATGAAAAATATGAGAGGATTGCTAAAAAGCCGATTACACTACTTTTTCAAAATAAATTAACACTTAAACAAAAAAGAGAATTCTTTTACTTTCTTCTTGGTTATTTTATTTTAGTTCCTATAGTGGTTATTCAACTACTCACTCAAGAAAACTCTATATTAGACACTATTTTAGTCTTTACTTGCGCTGGCCTCCTCAGTTCATTTGCAGTAATGGCATTAGCTACATTCGTAAATAATCTATTGAAAGAATATCGAATAGCTTTGTATAAAGACTCTTATGATGAACAGGAAATTGAAGAAGTATTTAGCTTATTTGGTGCCGTCCTGACTAAAATACATAAATTTGAAAAGCATAAACACACTCAAGAGAGTTTAACGACTTATATTGTGGAAGAATTAAAACTAATGGGTGAACGAAAAGTGTAAGGTATTTTTGCAGAAATGAACAAGTTCATAAATAATAAAACTAACAAAAATCAATAACTTAATATTGCAATCGAAACTATTTTTCTTGTTGCAATGACTTTGAAGCATATTTTCTATAATTTTCCTGCTGTAACAAGTCGTTACAAGTTAGTTCAACTTACTGCAGGTAATTATTATGGAACAAATCATTCAACCTACTGATAAATTTATTCGTAAATCTGAAGTATCAAAGCTGACAGGTTTATCTAGTACTTCTATTTGGCGACTATCTAAAACTGGAGATTTTCCGCAATCCATTAAGATTGGAGGATATTCCGTTCGATACTCTTTAAATGAAGTTCTAGCCTGGATTGAATCAAAAAAATCTACAAGGGGGTAATATGAGTATTCAAAAAGCCCCTTTTTATGAATACCAACTGAAAGATCCCTTTGATGAAACCTTTATTTTAGCAGGTACGCTGGCATGGAATAAGCTCTACCATGAAATGCTTTCTGATTGTCTATCTTTAGATAAAACCAAAAAATTTATCATCTTAGGTGATGAGCAACTAGAAAAACTGCCAAATTTACGGATTGTGCGGCAAGAAAAACGAGCAGCCAAAGTGATCCAACTTGGTGAGTTAAGCAATATACACATTTCATTGATTTGCCAAAGTATTGCGACCCTTTCTGATGTTTCAACATTGGTTCTATTGGATGATACTCTGTCTATCAAAGAAAATTTAAGTGATTATCTTAAACGTATTCGTGATCGTCAGGCTGTTCAATTCGCAGAAATGGAAGCTACAGTAAAATTTAATGAAGCTGATGTTCCAAAACTCTTTCTAGAACATTCAAAGGAGCACTACTCTTATAACAAGGAAACCAAACAATTTTATTGTTATGAACAAGCTATTTGGAAACCTATTGACGAATATCAATTAACCTCTAGGTTAATTTCCTTTCTTAAAATGGTTAAAGCCAAATACACTAAAAAAACAGCTAGATAATTATCTTAGCTTATTAAGATACGATGTTCCTCTTATGCAAACATCCAAGCGTGATTTAATCGGTTTTTCGGATATAGTCATTGACCGAGTAACTGGTGAAATATTGGAGCATAGCCCTGATAATTGGCTTTTTTCTGTTCTTCCCTTTCCTTATCAAAATAAAAAGCAAGAAAGCCCCAACTTTAATAAATGGCTAAACTTTACCTGTGATAACAATGAGAATAAAAAATCTGTTTTACTCGCCTTGTTGTATATGGTTCTGAGTAATCGCTACGACTGGCAGCTCTTTATTGAAATTACAGGGGAAGGTGCAACAGGGAAATCAGTATTAACCGATATTTGCATGCAGATGGTTGGCTTAAATAATGTCATTTCTCTGAATCTTAACAATCTTGATAATCCCAAAGAACGTTACCCTATAAAAGATAAATTACTTATTATTTGTCCCGATCAACCTAGTTACAAAATAATAGGTTCTAGGCTAAAAGCTATTACAGGGGGAGACCTTATTCGGGTCGAACCCAAATACAAAGATCCAATAAGTATTATTTGCCGAGCTGTTGTCCTTATTGTTAATAATGAACCCACTAAATTTATTGATAGAAGTGGAGGAATTGAACGTAGGCGTGTGATTATTCATCTTTCTCGTGTTGTACCTGACAACGAACGAGATTTACAAATAAGCCAAAAGATTAAGGCTGAAATGCCAAGTATAATACAGCATTTACTTAGCCTATTTTCAGATAATCCATTGAAAGCAAGAGAGATTTTACTAGAGCATAAACGAAGTAATGAGGCTCTAGAGATCAAGCAACTTTCAGATCCTATTACTGAATTTTGCAGTTATTTTCAAACGACAGCTGATACCAATGGGCTTTTTGTGGGGAATGCAAATAGTAAAAATTGGAAGAATACGCTTTATTCTGCATACTTAACTTTTTTAAGAGCTAATAATTTAGCCTATAAAGTTACATTACCATTTTTTGCTAAAGCGATGCAGCAAGGGCTAAAACAAAATAAGTGTACATTCGAATATAAAAGAACCAAGCGGAAACAGGGCTTTCAGACAAATGTACACTTTAAAGATATAGAAGAATTTAAGGTGCTTTTTATGAAATAAAAACTAATTCACTCCACCTTGTTCTTGCTTAATATTCTCGATTAACTCGGTAAGAGTAATCATTGGAAACGGTTCAAAACGCTCACCTTTTAATCGAGAATATATTCCTCTCGCCAATTCAAGCTGTTCGTAATAGCTGCCATACTCACTATATTTTATTAGCAAAGTTGCTTGATTTTCTTCACTCAAATTTCTAGCAAGTTCTATTGCCTCTTTTAGAACAGTATTCATTTCATTCCCAATACTAGGAATCAATTCTTCAAGAAACGTGATTGTGTCTATTGCATTGGTAAGCAATTTATTGCTTTCATCAAACATGTTCAATATTCTCCGTCAGATTTACAATCTACTAAATACCTACATCTAAAACACAATACTATTTAACGAATAATTATAAAAGCAGTTTTTGCTTTTTATTCAGATAAAAATTACTGGTGAATAAGATGCATATTTTTTAGAAAAAAACGTTTCCCAAAATTTCCCCAATAACAATCTGTTTATTTTTCAGGCAATCAAACTTAATTTTTCAAATTGACGGTACTTTTGACGGTATAATAGATTTAAAGCCTGATTTATTTGACTATAAATCAATAACTTAACTTGAAATAAGACAATCGAGTGGGAATAGAAAATCTCTATTTCAGATAATTTCTAATTATTTCAGTAACTTTAATAAGTGCGGTTAATTTTCACCGCACTTTATTTTTGTTTAAAATCCCTTCTATACCAATCACAATGAGACTTAACCAAATAGGCACATAAGTAAAATAGTCGCTTGTGGTTATTTGATTATCTAGCACAAAGACAGCTATTAAAAAAAGCAATATCGGTTCAATATAACTCAACACCGCAAAAATAATAACTGGAATTTGTTGGCTTGATTTTAAGTTGGCTGAAAGCGAAATCGCACTCACAATACCAAGTGCTGGTAGCAATAACCAATAACGATATTCTTGCGTAACCAAAGAAAGCGTATCGCTTTGAGAAAGAATATAAATAAAACAAGGAATCGAAATTAAAATAATATCCAATGTAATTCCTTGTAGAGCTGGGATTTTCATCCATTTACGGCTTAGATAATAAAATGGATAAACCGTACAAACCCACAAGCTTGTCCATGAAAAACTTTGAGTGTGCCATAATTCATGTGCAACACCGCAGGCAGCCAGTAAAAGCGCGATTTTCTGAATAAATGATAAGCGTTCTTTTAACCAAGCCCATCCTAAAACAGCCATAATCAGCGGAAAAAGAAAATATCCCATTGCAATATTTATCCCTTCGCCATTTAGCGGCGCCCACATAAAGAGCCAGAATTGACTTCCCGCATCTAGTGTCCCCAGTAAAAATAAAACCCAACTCGTCCAACTTTTTCCTAAAGTTGTCGTAATAAGAGACAAAAGAGAGCGGCAACCAATAGTCGGGAATAAAATTAAAAGTAACCCAAAGATCATGGTCAGCATACGCCACGCAAAAACATCCGTTCCGCTAAGTGGTTGGAGCCATATACTAAATAAATACAATATGCCAAATAAACATTGTGAAAAAATGCACAATAATACGCCTTGAATGACTACTTTCATCTTGAACCTCATCTCATCAATGTGATTATTATAAAATCCCAAGGCAATAAAAGATCTCAACTTTATTTTTTATTGTGATAATATTTTTCTTAATGGTTACATTTTTGAGAAATTATCTTATGCAAACACTGGATAAATTAGATCGTCATATTTTGAATGTATTACAACAAGATGCCATGATTCCGTTAAAAGAACTGTCAGAGAAAGTGAATAGTTCCGTTGCAACCTGCCAACGACGTGTGCAAGCATTAACTGATTCAGGCGTTATTACAAAACGAGTTGCAGTAGTTTCTCCAAAAGCCGTTGGGCGTACGATTAGCGTATTTGTCATGGTCGAAATGGATAATCAACATTCTTATTATCAAGAGCAATTTGAACGGAAAATGCGTCAAGAAGACGAGGTGGTGAGCTGTTACGAAATCTCAGGGGACTATGATTTTATGTTGCTACTCCATGCAAAAGATATGGAAAGCTATCACGCATTCACACGCCGAGTATTGACGGGTGAATTTCATGTAAGAACTTATAAAAGTTTATTTGTAATGAATTTTACCAAAGCAGATAGTGGAATTATCTTATAGAACAAGTGCGGTAAATTTTTACCGCACTTTGTGTATGATTAACTTAGTTTTGTCGTCTGTTTTAAGAATAAATAACCAAGTATTGCCGAAACAGTTGATCCAAGTAGAATACCTAAACGAGAAAGCGTATTGACACTTTCCCCCGCATTAGCATCAAACGCAAGGCTTGCTAAGAACATTGACATCGTAAAACCGATTCCACATAAAACCGCAACAGCAAAAATTTGTTTAAAATTAATTCCATCTGGTAATTTAGCTAATCCCAATTTAACAGAAATATAACTAAATCCAAATATACCGACTGGTTTACCAATAATTAAACCGCTTGCTATAGCCAATAATAATGGCGACGAAATCATATTCACATCTATGCCTGCAAAACTCACACCAGCATTGGCAAATGCGAAAAGTGGTAAAATAACGAAAGATGACCAAGAGGATAAAATATGCTCGAAATCATCTAATGGGCGTTCTCCTTTTTTACCTTTCAATGGAATGCTAAAACCAATAATAACGCCTGCTAAAGTAGCGTGCACACCAGACTTTAATACGGAAGCCCATAAAATTGCACCTACGACCATATAAGCGCAAAGTGCGGAAACTTTGAAACGATTTAGTAATATCAGCGCAATAATTGCCACAGCAGAAAAAATTAGTGCTTGCACACTCAATCCGTGCGAGAAAAATAATGCAATAACAACTATCGCACCGAGATCATCAATAATAGCAAGGGCAAGTAAAAATATTTTCAGTGGAAGTGGCACTTGTTTACTCAATAACGCCATAATTCCCAGTGCAAAAGCAATGTCTGTTGCCATTGGAATTGCCCAGCCATTAGCTAAACTTGGATCTTGTTTAGCGATAAACCAATAAACTACAGCCGGTATAACCATTCCGCCAATAGCTGCAATAGCAGGGAAAATAGCTTGTTGATAGGTAGAAAGCGCGCCTTCAAATAATTCTTTTTTGACTTCCATTCCCACTAATACAAAAAACACCGCCATAAAACCATCGTTAATCCAGTGAATTAAGGTTTTATTAATTGAGAAACTACCAATTTGTAAACTTACAGGCAAATTTAAAAAATCATTATATTGGTTGCTTAACGGCGAATTAGCCAGCAACATCGCAACAACAGCTGAAAAAAGCAATAATATACCGCCAGCAGATTCTAATTTAAAAAAACGTTGGATCAGTTTTATCACATAAACCCCTTTAAAAATACATAGCAAAAAATTCACAAAGGAAGCATCCTAGCATATTTTCGAAGTTAAAGGAAAAAGTGCGGTAGATTTTGTCGAGATTTTTAGCGAATTGTCGATAAAATGCCATATATTGTGACAAAATTCACATTTTTAATGTTTACGCAATAGGGATTTTATCTACTTTGTAGTAGAATGCAGGCCTTTTTATTTTTAGAGTCAAAAATTATGTTTTCACGCAAAGATATTATTATTTTAGGAATGATGATCTTCGCCTTATTTTTAGGTGCAGGTAATATCATTTTTCCGCCTATGGAAGGATTTTCCTCAGGACAACATTGGACGAGTGCTTCCTTAGGCTTTGTTTTAACTGGCGTTTTAATGCCATTTATTACGCTTGTTGTGGTAGCGATTTTAGGTCGTGGCGAAGAACTTACTAAAGATTTACCAAAATGGGCTGGCACAGGTTTCCTCGTTATACTTTATTTAACCATTGGCTCTACCTTTGCAATGCCCCGCATCACTAATGTTGCTTATGAAATGGCGTGGTTGCCTTTAGGCTTAACAGAAAATAATGCGAATGTTCGTTTTGTATTCTCACTCATTTTTAACTTAATCGCGATGGGCTTTATGATTAGCCCAAATACGATCATTTCAAGCGTGGGTAAATTTATGACACCAGCTTTATTAGTGTTACTTATTGCTGTGGCAATTACCGTATTTATTTCGCCTTTATCTGAAATTCAAGCGCCAAGTAATGCTTATGAAAATAGCCATTCTTTATTAATCGGTTTAACTAGCGGTTATCAAACCATGGATGTACTTGCAGCCATTGCTTTTGGTGGAATTGTCGCCCGAGCATTATCAGCGAAAAATGTGACAAAAACCAAAGATATTGTGAAATACACCATTTCAGCCGGATTTGTTTCTGTCATTTTACTCGCCAGTTTATATTTTTCGCTTTTCTATCTAGGTGCAACCAGTGCTGCAGTTGCAGAAGGGGCAACGAATGGTGGACAAATTTTCTCTCGTTATGTAAATGTCTTATTCGGTTCAGCTGGGACTTGGATTATGGCGGGTATTATTGTCTTAGCGAGCTTAACAACACTTGTTGGTGTAACTAGTGCATCTGCTGATTATTTTGCAAAATTCTCTGTGCGTTTTTCTTATCCATTCTGGGCCGCACTTTTTACCGCAATGACAATCACTGTTTCACAATATGGTTTAACGGATCTACTTCGCATAACGATCCCAGCCTTGTTATTAATTTACCCAGTAGCTATTGTGCTTGTTTTATTGCAATTCCTACGCAAAAAACTTCCATCAATAAAATTTACATACAATAGCACATTGCTCGTTACGGTTTGTTTTAGTTTATGTGACAGCTTAAATAACGTTAAAATGTTACCAGAAAGCATCAATTCATTATTGAAACACTTCCCTCTTTCATCTGAAGGAATGGCTTGGTTGGTTCCGACTTTAGTAATGTTAGTTGCAAGCATTTTTATTGGAAAAGCATTGCATAAAACCCATTCTTAATCTCACAAAGTGTTTTATTTATCAGCCCTGTGCCGTAAAACTCCGTCCTTCAGAGCGGAGATATAAGGCACAGGGCTGATAAATTTCTAACCGCACTTTTTCAAAAATCAAATTAATTTAACAGGTACTTTTACGACTAATTTTTTAATTTTTTCTGTTTTTCCATTGACTACACAGCAAGGCTTGTGCGGTTCATAAGGATAGAATACAGCGAACATTTTTGGTTTCATTGTGACGGTGAATTTATCATCAATATCTGCACAAAGTTGATAATCGTCTGCTTCGTTATAAGATTCATATTTAGACAAATCAGGATAATTAGCGCCAACTTCTATATTTTCCGTACCTCTGATTAACACCTGAACATCTAAGTATTCATGATGTAATTCTGCTTTTTTACTGCTTGGTTCTGCAGTTTCTGGTTCCATTACGTTCATATAAATTTGATCGTTAATATCATGGCGACCATTTTCTAACGCATTCAAATCTAACGTATTTAAATAATCACATACTTCAGCAATCACTTTTGGTAAACCAACTTTAAAATTTGGGTTGGTTAAACTGCTAATAATCATAGAATTTTCCTTACATAGTGGATAAAAGTTACACTATGATACCAAGTCGGTTAAATGAAATAAAGCCACCGATTACATCATCTCTCTTGATTAATCCAATTAGCTCTTATAGTGCCGAGTGGAAGAGAGCAAATATCTTGCCAACTTATTGACGCATAAAGTCTAAACAATGAAATTACGGCATTAACACAAGTATTTTCAGAAAAAATATTATCAAGAGGCTTATGAGGACCTGTAAAATGAAAAATAACAGGAGAAATATCAAGACTATTAATTGAAATCATATGAACTAATTGTAATGTTGAATAGCGTTTAGCAAAATAAAGTTGAAGATCATTTTGCCACGACTCAGAAATATCTCCTGTATGTAAAATAAAAACAGAGAGATTTTCATTGTGCATTAATAAAGATTTCAGTGTAATTTCTACATTAAGGAAGATAATTAGCATCACTAGCCATCATTACATTATATTTCATATAAAAGAACCTAATTTCAGAGAGAACAATCAATTTTTAGGAGGAAAATACTGTCGAAACAATGATAACAAGTTGGTAATGTGAAATAAAGTTAGCCATTAAAGCCAAACATCCTGTATAATGCACGGGCTTTATTTTCTACATTAGCGTGCGGCTATCAAAAGAAATTTTTAAACGCCCAAAGTGCGGTCATTTTTTCGAAAGATTTCTTTTGCTAGTCGCAATCTGGGAAATAAGGCATTGTTTTTAATATAAATTTTAAGGAAAACATTGTGAATCCAATTGTTAAACAATTTAAATACGGTCAGCATACCGTTACTCTAGAAACAGGTGCGATTGCACGTCAAGCAACGGCTGCGGTTATGGCAAGCATGGACGATACCACGGTATTCGTGACTGTTGTTGCTAAAAAAGATGTGAAAGAAGGTCAAGACTTCTTCCCATTAACCGTAAACTACCAAGAGCGTACTTATGCGGCGGGTAAAATCCCAGGTGGTTTCTTCAAGCGTGAAGGTCGTCCATCTGAAGGCGAAACTTTAATTGCACGTTTAATCGACCGTCCAATTCGTCCATTATTCCCAGAAGGTTTCTTCAATGAAATCCAAGTTGTGGCAACTGTGGTTTCTGTAAACCCACAAATCAGCCCTGACTTAGTAGCAATGATCGGTGCTTCTGCAGCATTAACCTTATCTGGAGTGCCTTTCAATGGCCCTATCGGTGCAGCACGTGTTGGTTTTATTGACAACCAATTCGTATTAAACCCAACTATGGCAGAACAAAAACAAAGCCGTTTGGACTTAGTGGTTGCAGGCACTGACAAAGCCGTATTAATGGTTGAATCTGAAGCTGATATTTTAACTGAAGAACAAATGTTAGCAGCGGTCGTATTCGGTCATCAACAACAACAAGTTGTGATTGAAGCAATCAAAGAATTTGCAAAAGAAGCGGGCAAACCACGTTGGGATTGGGTTGCACCACAACCAAACACAGATTTAATCAACAAAGTAAAAGCGATTGCTGAAGCACGTTTAGGCGATGCATACCGCATTACTGAAAAACAATCACGTTACGAACAAATTGATGCGATTAAAGCGGATGTAATTGCACAAATCACAGCAGAAGATGAAGAAATCAGCGAAGGTAAAATCGTAGATATTTTCACCGCACTTGAAAGCCAAATCGTTCGTGGCCGTATCATTGCAGGTGAACCACGTATTGATGGCCGTACCGTTGATACCGTTCGTGCATTAGATATTTGCACTGGTGTATTACCACGTACTCACGGTTCTGCGATTTTTACTCGTGGCGAAACGCAAGCATTAGCTGTTGCAACCTTAGGTACCGAACGTGATGCACAAATCATTGATGAATTAACGGGTGAACGTCAAGATCACTTCTTATTCCATTATAATTTCCCTCCATATTCTGTAGGCGAAACAGGTATGATCGGCTCACCAAAACGTCGTGAAATCGGTCACGGTCGTTTAGCAAAACGTGGTGTAGCAGCAGTTATGCCAAGTCTTGCAGAATTCCCGTATGTTGTGCGTGTAGTATCTGAAATCACTGAATCTAACGGTTCTTCTTCTATGGCATCTGTATGTGGTGCATCTTTAGCATTAATGGATGCAGGTGTTCCAATCAAAGCTGCTGTTGCAGGTATCGCAATGGGTTTAGTGAAAGAAAAAGAGAAATTCGTGGTGCTTTCAGATATCTTAGGCGATGAAGACCATTTAGGCGATATGGACTTTAAAGTGGCTGGTACACGTGAAGGTGTAACCGCCCTTCAAATGGACATCAAAATTGAAGGTATCACCCCTGAAATTATGCAAATTGCATTAAACCAAGCGAAAAGTGCACGTATGCACATTCTTGGTGTCATGGAACAAGCAATCCCTGCTCCACGCGCGGATATTTCAGACTACGCACCGCGCATCTATACAATGAAAATCGATCCTAAGAAAATCAAAGATGTGATTGGTAAAGGTGGTGCAACAATCCGTTCACTAACTGAAGAAACTGGCACATCAATTGATATTGATGACGATGGTACAGTGAAAATTGCCGCAGTAGATAGCAATGCAGCGAAAAACGTAATGGGACGTATTGAGGAAATCGTTGCAGAAGTTGAAGCTGGCGCAATTTACAAAGGTAAAGTCACTCGTCTTGCTGATTTTGGTGCATTCGTCACAATCGTTGGAAATAAAGAAGGTTTAGTTCATATTTCTCAAATTGCTGAAGAGCGTGTAGAAAAAGTTAGCGATTACCTTCAAGTGGGTCAAGAAGTAAACGTAAAAGTTGTTGAAATCGATCGTCAAGGTCGTATTCGTTTAACAATGAAAGACTTGGCTCCAAAACAAGAAACTGAAATTAACCAAGAAGATCCTGTCGAAGAACAGGAATAATCTTGGAATATAGAATCAAAACTTGGTAGCACTCGCTGCCAAGTTTTGTTGTTTTCCAACTTTTAGGCATAAAGAAAGCAAATGCGGTGTTTTCGCTTATCTCGCCATTTTATAGTCTATTTATTTAGCTTATGTGCGATCTTACTCCTTGCTGGCTGTGTTCAGTCTAGGGGCGGTTTTGTGTCTAAAAATCATGTCGTGTTGGCTGAACAAAACCCGAATACTCACTTTGAACAAGAAGTGATGATCGTGCGATTAAGCCAAGTACTACTGGTTGGAAAAATGAGTAATGAAGAACGTGCATCGCTACATTTTGAACGTGGCGTACTCTATGATTCTCTTGGATTATGGGGACTTGCTCGTTATGATCTTACTCAAGCCCTTGCATTACAGCCGAAAATGGCATCTGTGTACAATTACTTAGGGCTTTATTTATTGCTTGAAGAAGATTACGACGGTGCATTGGATGCTTTCAATACGGTGTTTGAATTAGATTCAGGTTATGACTATACCCACCTTAATCGTGGTTTAAATTTTTATTATGTAGGGCGCTACCATCTTGCTCAGCAAGATTTCTTACAGTTCTACCAAGCCGATAAAAAAGATCCCTATCGTGTCTTATGGCTATATTTGAACGAACAAAAATTAAAACCACAAGAAGCCCAAACAAACCTTGTTGAACGAGCAAAAGGGCTATCAGAGGACTTCTGGGGTACACACATCGTTCAATATTACTTAGGACACATCTCTGTAGAAGAATTACAACAACGTGCAAGTGAATTTGCCGAAAATTCACAACAATATGCTGAAATTCTCACAGAAACCTATTTTTATCTAGCAAAACAAAAACTCAATGTAGGGCTAGTAGATGAAGCAGCAGCTTTATTTAAACTAGCTATGGCAAATCAGGTTTATAACTTTGTTGAGTATCGTTTTGCCACGTTTGAACTCATGAAATTAAAACCGGTTCAAACAGAAGACGAAAAAGAAGAGAAAAGTGCGGTAACAAAAGCGATTGTTTTCTAAAAATCAATCAAAACTCACCGCTCTTTACAGTAGAACGAATAGAAAAATTCATTCGCTCTGCTCAACTTAATAAACCGAAGGCCTCTTTGAGCTTTCCTTATTTATATTCGAGTATTTTAATGACTGACAAAATTACTTTTAATGACTTAGGCTTACCTGAGTTCATCTTAAAAGCTGTTTCTGACTTAGGTTTTGAAACACCTTCTCCAATTCAACAATCTTGTATCCCGCATTTGCTCAGTGGCAATGATGTGCTAGGTATGGCACAAACGGGTAGTGGTAAAACCGCTGCCTTTGCACTGCCTTTACTCGCGCAAATTGATCCAAGTGAAAAACATCCACAAATGTTAGTGATGGCACCTACACGCGAACTTGCTATTCAAGTTGCCGATGCGTGCGAACAATTTGTTAAATATGCACAGGGCACTCGCATTGTTACCTTATATGGTGGCCAACGTTATGACATCCAACTTCGTGCATTAAAACAAGGCGCACAAGTGATTGTGGGTACACCAGGTCGTATTCTTGACCATATTCGTCGCGGAACATTAAATCTTTCTGAACTTCGTTTTATCGTATTAGATGAAGCCGATGAAATGCTACGCATGGGTTTCATTGATGATGTAGAAACCGTGATGGCTGAATTACCAGAAAATCATCAAACTGCGTTATTCTCTGCAACAATGCCTGAACCGATCCGTCGTATTACGAAACGTTTTATGAATGATCCACAAGAAGTGAAGATCAAAGTGAATAACGAAAATGCCCCAGATATCGACCAAAGTTGTTGGTATGTACACGGCGTGCGTAAAAACGAAGCTCTTCTTCGTTTCTTAGAAGTAGAAGATTTTGATGCAGCGATTATTTTTGCTCGCACTAAAACTGGCACGTTAGACATTACAGAACTACTTGAAAAAAATGGTTTCCGTTCTGCCGCACTTAATGGCGATATGACACAACAATTACGCGAACAAACCCTCGATCGCTTACGTAACGGCAGTTTAGATATTGTTGTGGCAACCGATGTGGCCGCACGCGGTATTGATATTGAACGTATCAGCCTTGTGGTGAACTACGACATTCCGCTTGATGCAGAATCTTATGTACACCGAATTGGCCGTACTGGTCGTGCAGGTCGTTCTGGTCGTGCTTTATTGTTCGTTGAACCTCGCGAGCGTCGTTTACTTCGTAATATTGAACACCTAATGAAAAAAGGTATCAATGAAGTAGAATTACCAAATCATCTTGTGTTACAAGAATGCCGCCGCAAAAAATTCGTCGCCAAAATTACGAAACAACTCGAGCATCACGATTTAGAGCAATATCGTAGTTTATTAGAAGACTTATTCACAGCCGATCAGGATCAAGAAAATATTGCTGCAGCAATGTTGATGCTGCTTCAAGGCAAACAAAAACTCATTCTTCCACCTGATCCACCAATGGAAAAACGTCGTCGTGAACGTAATGATCGCGGTGATCGCCGTGAAAATCCACGTTCAGCTGAACGTCGTGGCGAACGTAAAGGCTATGGAAATCCACAACCAATGGATTTATATCGTATCGAAGTCGGTCGTGCAGATGGTGTAGAAGTTCGCCATATCGTTGGTGCGATTGCTAACGAAGGCGATATTAACAGCCGTTATATTGGTCATATTAAACTTTATGATGATTACACTACCGTTGAATTGCCACAAGGTATGCCGAAAGAATTATTGCAACAATTCGGAAAAACACGAGTATTGAATAAACAAATGCAAATGTCTTTCTTAGGTGCAGTAAAATCCGATAATTCCCGTGGCAGCGATGATTTTAACGGTAAACGTAAAGGTCGTGGTGGCGATTTCCGTGGAGAGCGCGGACGTGAACGCGGCAATGATAATCGTGGAAATCGTAAATTTAATGAAAAAAGTAACCGCACTTTTAGCGATAAACCACGCCGTGATCGTAGATCATCATTCTAAAAATAAATCGTCTGATATTTTAGATACACTTAGCCCCTTGAACCTCAAGGGGGCTTTTTATTGTCTATAGTGAAAGTTTTGGCTACAATCCCATAACTTTTTTATATAGGAAAAATCATTGAAAGGTCTTTTTTTACGTATTATTACTGCTCTAGCGTTATTATTTTGGGCTATTGATATGGTGTTCCCATGGCAATTTTTACGTCATACTGAAGAAAATCATTATACTGCAATTCAAGCTAGGGGATCACTTTATGTAGGAACAATAAATAACCAGATTTCTTATTTTATTAATAAAGATAGCGAACGAGGCTTTGAATATGAATTAGCCAAAGCATTTGCCGATACTTTAGGCGTAGAACTCGAAATGAAAATTTTCGATAATCAAGAGCAGTTATTTGATGAACTTAATAAACACAATATTGATTTAGCTGCCGCCCACCTTTTATACCATCCTAAAAATGCGGAACGTTTCCAAATAGGTCCTGCATATCATTCTGCTTCATGGCAATTAGCTTATCGAAAAAATGAAAATCGTCCTAAAAATTTAGGTAACGTAAAGAAAGATATTTATATCTCAAATAATTTAGCATTAGAAGAAACGCTAAAAGAATTACAAAAACAATATCCACAATTAATTTGGAAAAGAAATCAAGCACTTACTCAAGAAGAACTATTACTACAACTGGCTGAAGGCAAAATTCCTTACGTTATTGCAAATTCTATTGATATTGCTGCAATTCAACAAATCAAACCAGAATTAGCCATTGCCTTTGATATTACTGATGAAGCAAACGTTCACTGGTATTTACCCAATAGCCCCTACCGCGATCTACAAACGGCTTTACTCAATTTTATGAATAATGCCGAAGAAACGGGACTTTTAGATAATTTAAAAGAAAAATATTTAGGACATATTTCACAATTTGATTACGTGGATATGCGCTCTTATATGAACGCAATTGAAAATACCCTGCCACAATTCTCACCGCTCTTTGAAAAATACAAAGGTGAATTAGATTGGCGACTACTCGCAGCAGTGGCTTATCAAGAATCTCATTGGAATCCTGACGCAACATCGCCAACTGGCGTACGTGGCATAATGATGCTCACCAAAAATACCGCACAACATATGAAAATCAGCGATAGAACAGATCCTGAACAAAGTATTAAAGCTGGTTCAGAATATTTACACTGGTTGATTAGTCAGCTTCCTGAAAGCATTGAAAAGGAAGAAAGAATTTGGTTTGCCTTAGTTGCCTATAACATAGGACTCGGTCACTTAATTGATGCACGCCGTTTAACTCAAAATCTTGGAGGAAATCCAGATAATTGGCTCGATGTGAAAAAAAATCTGCCTTTATTAGCAGAAAAACGCTATTATTCCCAACTGAAATACGGCTATGCGCGAGGCTATGAAGCCCATCAATATGTAGAAAATATTCGCCGCTATATGAATAGCATAGTGAATTATCATCGAGTCCAAGAAAATCAAACAACAAATGATAATGCCAACAACGAAAGTGCGGTTAAAAATTTAGAAGAAATAAAAGAAAATGAGGATTAATAAAATGTTAAAACGTAAAACTTTTCTTAAAAAGAAAGCTAATTTACAACAAAGTTCTTTATCACGTAATCTACGTTTAAGACGTTTAAAACACCGCAAACAACAACAATTTTCGAGACATTCATTACAATTTGTCGTACAAGAAATTTGTTGCTAAGTAATCTATTTTTCTTATCAAAATAAAGAAAAAAATAACCGCACTTTTTATGTAATTTATATCATTAAAGTGCGATCTTTGTTTTACAATAATCGTAAAATATAGTGTGAAATTTTATAGATTAATCAATATTTTATTCTAATTTTATCCCTAAGTTTCCAATTTTCACACCGACTAGACCAATCGAGACGGGATCAAAATAATCCCCTAAAAATTTGAACAATTCATTTAACTCTGTAAAAGAACGCTGCATTTTTATTTGATCCTCCACTTTACGCACAAATTCATAGCGTATGTTATTTTCTTCAAAATAAGCTGTTAGAGTTAAATAAATCGTTTCAAAGAAATGGCTTTTTGCCCCCTCCTCTCCGGGATCACTAATACGCACATTCCACGTATTATTAAGTAGAATTTGAGGCTGTTTTGACATATTTTACTCCTTATTATTTTAACCTAAGAAAAACCCGATTATAAAGTTTCTGTAATCACAAAATTTATAATCGGGCTTTTCAAACATTTTCCCTGGGTGTTTCGCCTTACGTTGGTAACTGCCTTTCCCTTTACGTTTTTTCTCAACACGCTGACGAAATAATTTATCGCCTAGCAATGCCATCACTGCATTATCTTTTATCACGCCTCGAGTGTGCAAATAAACGGTTTCATTTTCAACCGCACTTTTTTGTTTCTTTCTCATAAATTTTCCTTAAAAAAGCCGCGGAAGGATTTCCACGGCTGGTGTATTATACATGCAAACGTTTAAATTACAAAATCTCAAGTACAGTTTCTGGCGGACGCCCGATTTTAGCTTTATCGCCATTAATAACAATTGGGCGTTCAATAAGTGCTGAATGTTCACTTATCGCTTTAAATAATTCTGCTTGAGAAAGATCTAAATTATCTAAATTTAAGCTTTTATATAGTTCATCTTTCGTGCGCATCATTTGGCGAACATCATCAATTCCTAATTTTTTGGCAATGCTTTGTAATTCATTAACGGAATACTGCTTTTGCAAATACAGTTCAATAATCGGCTGAATACCTTTATTTTCTAATAATGCTAGCGTTTCACGGCTTTTTGAGCAATGTGGGTTGTGATAAATAATAACAGACATAGGATTTCCTCTTAGTAGCTATAAACACTGTAAATTTTAACTTATAATGGCAAAAAAATACTTATAGGAAAAGAAATTATGCTAGAAATGTTAAAAAGCTGGTACTCTCGCCGTTTAAGTGATCCTCAAGCGATGGGACTATTAGCAATATTATTATTTGGCTTTATCTCCATTTATTTTTTTGGAGATTTAATTGCGCCTTTGTTGATTGCTCTAGTACTATCCTATTTACTTGAAATACCAATCAATTTTTTAAATCAATATTTAAAATGCCCAAGAATGTTAGCGACAATTCTTATTTTCGGTAGTTTTATTGGTCTAGCAGCAATTTTCTTTTTGGTATTGGTGCCAATGTTGTGGAATCAAACTATTTCCTTATTAAGTGATTTGCCCGCTATGTTTAATAAATCTAATGAATGGCTACTCAATTTACCCAAAAATTATCCTGAACTTATTGATTATTCAATGGTTGATTCTATTTTTAATTCTGTGCGAGAAAAAATCCTTGGTTTTGGCGAATCTGCTGTAAAACTTTCTTTAGCCTCTATTATGAACTTGGTTTCTTTAGGGATTTATGCCTTTTTAGTGCCATTAATGATGTTTTTTATGTTGAAAGATAAATCAGAACTTTTACAAGGGGTAAGTCGATTCTTACCAAAAAATAGAAATCTCGCATTTAAAGTATGGAAAGAAATGCAACAACAAATTTCTAATTACATTCACGGAAAATTATTAGAAATACTGATTGTCACTTTAATCACTTATATTATTTTCTTAATTTTCGGGCTAAATTATCCGCTCTTATTGGCTTTTGCGGTGGGTCTTTCAGTTCTCGTCCCCTATATTGGCGCAGTTATTGTCACGATTCCTGTTGCATTGGTTGCTTTATTCCAATTTGGAATCAGCCCAACATTTTGGTACATCATTATTGCTTTTGCTGTAAGCCAACTTTTAGATGGAAATCTCCTTGTGCCTTATTTATTTTCTGAAGCCGTCAATTTACATCCACTAATTATTATCATTTCAGTATTAATTTTTGGCGGTTTATGGGGATTTTGGGGTGTATTCTTTGCCATTCCTTTAGCCACTTTAGTAAAGGCCGTAATAAATGCCTTACCTCAAGATTAAATAATCTTTGAATTTTAAGTAGTCTATTTCAATTAGAGCTTTATATAAATAAAAAATAGTTAATCGTAAATTTTCGATTAACTATTTTTTTTAATTTATTCTAAAAGTAAATTAACTAAGGTAATTCATCAATTTCTTTATCTACTTTAGGTGGGATCATATGTTCACGACGTAAACCAACATCGTATGCAATGGCGATGGCAACAAAAATCGAGGAATAAGTACCAAATCCAATACCTACGAGTAAAGCAAGTGAAAAGTTATGAATGGAAGGACCACCAAAGAAGAACAATGCCATCACGACAACTAATGTAGTAACCGAAGTAATGATAGTTCTTGATAAAGTTTGCGTTAAAGAAATATCAATAATATCAATCGTATCCAATCGTCTAATTTTTCGGAAATTTTCACGAACCCGGTCAAATACCACAATACTATCGTTGATGGAGTAACCCACCACAGATAAAATCGCTGCGACAAAAGTAAGATCAATTTCAATTTGTAATGCAGAGAATACCCCTAGCGTAATAATGACGTCGTGCGCAAGAGAAGCGATACTGCCAAAGCCTAAACGCCATTCAAAACGTGACCCCACATAAATAAGCACCATTGCTAATGTCGCTAAAGTCGCATATACCGCACCTTGTGCTAATTCTTCACCAACATTTGGGCCAACGAACTCAATACTGCGAATTTGAATGTCTTTATCTACATTCTGTAGCATACTTTTGACGTGTTCACCAATGGTAGAATCATTATTACTTGCAGGTAAACGAATCATCACATCCTGAACCGATCCTGTGGTTTGTACAATTGGGCTTTCAATTCCATTTTCGTGAAGTTTACTACGAATTTGTTCAAGGTTAGCGGACTGCGAGAAGTGAGTATCAAATACCACTCCACCAGTAAAATCTAAGCCCCAGTTAAATCCTTTGGTAATAATAAAAAATAGAGAAATTACCATCAAAAGTGCGGATAATATATAACCCAATTTACGCACTTTCATAAATTCAGTCAATGGGAACGGGAGCTTTATCCCATTGATTTCACGGATAAAATGTCCGTCTTTATCTTTTGTAAAAAGTTTCATCATTTCCCGCCTAAATTAATAATTTTTTAAGTTGTTTGCCGCCGTAAAGGGCATTAACTAATGCGCGAGTTCCAGTAATCGCGGTAAACATAGAAATCGCAACACCAAGTGAAAGCGTAATCGCAAAACCTTGAATTGGGCCTGTTCCTACCGCGTATAGAATAATTGCGGTTAAGATTGTGGTTAAGTTTGCATCAAAAATAGAAGTAAATGCGCCGTTATAACCTTCATTAATGGCTTGCTGAATTGAACGACCATTACGAATTTCTTCTTTAATACGTTCAAAAATCAATACATTCGCATCTACTGACATACCTAAAGTTAAAACGATACCCGCAATACCCGGCATTGAAAGTGTCGCGCCGGGTAAAATAGACATTAATCCCACAAGTAATACGATATTAATAACAAGTGCAAAACTTGCAATCACACCAAACATTTTGTAGTAAAACAACATAAAGGCAATAACAGCAACTAATCCCCAAAGACTCGCATTAATCCCTTGCTCTACGTTTTGCGCACCTAATGATGGGCCAATTGTGCGTTCTTCAACAATTTGAATTGGTGCAATTAATGCGCCAGATTTCAACAAGGTAGAAAGATTATGTGCTTCGGCAATACTATCAACACCAGTAATTTGGAAATTAGAACCAAAACGACCTTGAATTGTTGCAACATTAATGACTTCTTCATGCTTTTCTAAAATGGTTTTGCCATTTTCATCTTTTTTGCCATTATCTTTATATTCAACATAAAGCGTTGCCATTGGTTTCTTGTAATATTTTTTAGTGGTCTGAGACATAATCTCGCCACCTTCGCTATCCAAGGTTACACTCACTTGCGGCGTACTTGAATGCTGATCTAAACCAGAGCTTGAATTAATGATATGTTCCCCACCTAATACGGCACGTTTAAATAATGCAACAGGATGACCTTGGCGATCATATTTCACTTCCGAATCAGCTGGTAACATATTACGAGAAATAGCATCAGCCGTAACATTTTGATTTACGATACGAAACTCAAGTGTTGCCGTTGCCCCTAAAATTTCTTTTGCGCGTGCAGTGTCTTGAACACCTGGTAATTCAATCACAATACGTTCAGCACCTTGACGTTGAATTACCGCTTCTGCAACACCTAATTCAGCAACACGTTTACGTAAAATCGTTAAATTTTGCTCAATGGCTAAGTCGCGTGCTTCATTTAATGCTGCAGTAGATAGCCCTAAATTAATACTATCAGCATCAGGCTCAGTAATGTCTAATGTTGGATGTAATTGTCGAATAATTCGCTCAGCTTTAGCACGCTGGCTCACATTAGCTAAGGTTATCAACGTACCAAAATGCTCAGTATTTTTAATGGCAGTATATTGAATTTTTTCTTTGCGAAGTTCGCCACGCAAACTATCTTGTAATTGCTCTTGGCGTTTTACAAGTGCGGCATTCATATCGACTTCCATCAAAAAACGAACCCCACCGCGTAAGTCTAATCCCCATTTCATAGGATTCGCACCAAACATACTTAACCAAGCTGGAGTGGCTGGAGCAAGATTTAATGCGGTGGTGTAATTATTGCCAAGACGTTCAGCAATTTTATCTTTAGCAAGAAGTTGATCATCGGTATTAGTAAAACGAGCTAGAATTGAGCCATTCTCAAGCACGATAGATTTGGTTGGAAGATTATTGGTTTTAAGCACATCTTGAACTTGTCCAAGCACGCTAGTATTTGCTTCTTGACCGCGCGTACCGGAAATTTGCACCGCAGGATCTTCACCATAAATATTTGGAAGAGAATATAAAATCCCGATGGCCACAATAAAAATAACCATCAAATTCTTCCATAATGGATAACGGTTTAACATAGTTTTCCTTTTCTTTTCTAACGCACAGAGCCACAATGCGTGGCTCTGGAAAATAATTTAACGTTACTCTTAAAGTGATTTTAATGAACCTTTAGGAAGAACGCTCACAATGTAGTTACGATTAATCGTAATTTCTGTCGTGTCGTTTAACGCAATCACGATGCTATCGCTACCTTCGGTTACTTTAGTAATTTTGCCGATTAAACCACCAGCAGTTAAAACTTCAGTACCTTTTGCAAGCTCAGACATCAATTTTTTGTGTTCTTTATTGCGTTTAGCTTGCGGGCGATAAATCATAAAGTAGAAAATTAAACCAAAGATCACGAAAATAAATAGCGTGGACATTGGGCTTTGTGCTTCCATTGTGTTTTCCTTATTAATTTAAGTTAAAAATTTTGCGTAAAATACCATAAATTCCTTCATTGGGAAAGGCGAACTAAGCCCAATATCCTACGTTATGGCGATTAATTTTATTTTTTCAAGATAACAATAAATTCTTTTTCCGAAGTGTAATATTGCCCGACTAAAGCAACAGAATTTTCTTCGGCAAAAATAGAAAAATTTTCCACCGCACTTTCAAGGTTTAAGATCAACATTAGCTCATCATTTTTATTCAAATTTTTTAAGGCTTTTTTGGCACTTAAAAGAGGAATGGGGCATCGAAGTGCGGTTAAATTGAGCTGATATTTCATTCTTTAACTTGACGACGAGCACTCATGCGCTTGCCCATTTCAGTCAAAATATCCGCACTTAAGCATTCACGCCCCATTTCAAATAACGGCTCTTCTAACGCAATATGACGATCATAACCTTGAATAAAGCGTTCAATTAAATATTCATCAATATTTTGACGTTGTTCAGAAATAAGCTCTTCTAACTGCACAGATAATGCATTCCAATTTTCATGCAAATATTCGTGCTGTTTTTCTAATTCATCAATGGAAGTTTGTGCTTGCGGAGCCACTTTGACTAATTGAGGGAAAAAATCTGATTCTTCATCATCGTGATGTAACGGTGCGGCACGATTGAAATAAGTTAAAATCTGCTCAACATCATTTAATACAGCCTGAGTATAGCCGTGTTTTTCTAGATAATCAGGCAAAATGCTTAACTGACGACAAAAACGTTTTACCTTACTATGACAGGCATAAAGCATTTCAATAGGTTCATTCCAGGTGGCGAATTGTTGAGGTTCAAGAATTTGCATAAGATTTCCTTTGTTAAAAAGTGCGGTCAAAAAACGTTTTATTTTTCTACCGCACTTTCATCAATTATGATTTATCCGCTAATTGTAATGGCGGAACAGGTTTGCCCATGCGAGCATAGAATTCCACCACAAAATCATCAAAACGATCATCTTCAATCGCTTGACGAATTTCCGCCATTAAACGTTGATAATAGCGTAAATTGTGAATGGTATTTAAGCGTGCACCTAAAATTTCACCGCATTTATCTAAATGATATAAATACGCTTTGGTGTAGTTTTTACAGGTGTAGCAATCACATTCAGGATCTAACGGGCTGGTATCATCACGATATTTTGCATTACGGATTTTGACAATGCCGTCTGTCACAAATAAATGGCCATTACGTGCGTTACGGGTTGGCATTACGCAGTCAAACATATCAATGCCACGACGCACGCCTTCCACTAAATCTTCTGGTTTACCCACGCCCATTAAATAACGTGGTTTGTCAGCTGGGATTTGTGGGCAGATGTATTCTAAAATGCGGTGCATATCTTCTTTTGGTTCGCCTACCGCTAAACCGCCCACCGCATAACCGTCAAAACCAATATTGACTAAGCCTTCTAATGAGACTTTACGTAATTCTTCAAATACACCGCCTTGGATAATACCAAATAGGGCATTTTTATTGCCTAATTCATCAAAGCGATCGTGGCTGCGTTTTGCCCAACGAAGTGACATTTCCATAGATTTTTTCGCATAATCGAAAGTCGCTGGGTAAGGCGTACATTCATCAAAAATCATCACGATATCAGAACCCAAATCATATTGAATTTCCATGGATTTTTCAGGCGAAAGGAAGATTCGCTCACCGTTAATTGGGTTTTGGAATTTTACGCCTTCTTCGGTAATTTTACGTAATTTACCTAAACTGAATACTTGGAAACCGCCACTGTCAGTCAAAATCGGGCGATGCCATTGCATAAAATCGTGCAAATCACCGTGTTTACGCATCACTTCCTGTCCTGGACGAAGCCATAAATGGAAGGTGTTACCCAGTAAAATTTCTGCACCTGTCGCACGCACTTCTTCTGGTGTCATGCCTTTTACCGTGCCATAAGTACCCACTGGCATAAACGCAGGGGTTTCTACACTGAACGTGCCTTGTGGACGTTCAAACACCAAGCGACCACGACGAGCATTGCCGCTTGTTTTATCTAATTCATACTTCATTTTTGCTCCAACGAATAAACAGTTCGAAGATTTTTTTGAACAAAAAAGCCTGTTAAAAAATACAGGCTTTGTGATATCATATTTTCAATGCTCTTTGAGCAGAGGCGGATCTACTAAGATAGTCCGCCAGTTGCCGCTGTCGGGCTATTTCGTAGATCCTGAGTTTGTTAATCATACTAAGGATAAAAATATGACTAAATTTATGATTAAGTTGGTCATCATTATTCTACTTTGCCTGTTATTGAAAAGTAGCACTGGCTATTAGTAGTTGATGCCGACAAGAGATGGTTACCGCCATCTCTTGTTCTTTATTGTAGGTGCTGACTAATTACAAGTCAAACAACTTATTCCAACTCTCTCACATTAGAATTTTTATTAATAAACATCGCATCGCCATAACTAAAGAAACGATATTTTTCTTGCACTGCCTGCTTATACGCATTCATGGTATTTTTATACCCAGCAAAAGCTGAAACTAACATTATCAATGTGCTTTCAGGTAAGTGGAAATTAGTAATTAAGCAATCCACCACTCGGAATTTTTTACCAGGATAAATAAAAATAGAGGTATCAGAAAAATAAGGCTCAATTAAATCTGGATTACCAAATTCTTCCGCAGAAAGCGCCGCACTTTCAATAGAACGAACAGAAGTAGTTCCCACTGCAATTACACGTTTGCCCGCTTTTTTTGTTGCGATAATCGCATTACAGACTTCTTGAGAAACTTCCACATACTCCGCGTGCATTACGTGATCTTCAATATTTTCCACACGAACAGGCTGGAATGTTCCTGCGCCTACATGTAATGTAACAAATTCAAAATTCACACCCTTTGCTTGGAGTTTTTCAAGTAAATTTTCATCAAAATGCAAACCTGCCGTTGGTGCTGCTACCGCACCTGGTACTTTACTATAAACCGTTTGATAACATTCTTTATCGGCTTCTTCATCTGGGCGGTCAATATAAGGCGGTAATGGCATATGCCCAATGGTTTGCAACACATCTAAAAGAGCGGTTGATTTATCACTTAATTCCACTTCAAACAACGAGCTATGACGAGCTTTCATTACTGCTTTAATGCCATTATTTTCGCCTAATTTATCTTCCCCTAAAAATAATTCAGCCCCTTCTTTAGGGGATTTCGATGAACGAATATGCGCTAAGAAACGATGTTCATCTAACATTCTCTCAACTAAAACTTCAATTTTGCCACCACTGGCTTTACGCCCAAACATTCTTGCAGGAATAACGTGCGTATTATTAAAAATCAACAAATCGCCTTCATCAATTAAATCTAATACATCAGAAAAAGTGCGGTGAAAAATTTCTCCGTTTTCGCCATTTAACTGTAATAAACGACAAGAAACACGATCAGTTTTAGGATAACGAGCAATTAATTCATCGGGTAAATCAAAGTTAAAGTCTGAAACACGCATAACAAAATTTAGGTTAAATAAAATAGGCGGTAAGTCTAGTTTGAATTGAACATGATCTCAAGAAAAAATCTCCCCTCGGGGAAGATGAAATAACCAGCAATTATGCTGGTCATTTGGGATTAATTATAAATTTGCTTTTTTAGTTGCTTTTACGTTTACATCACAATTTTTGACGATGATATTATCGCTAGATTTACCTTTTTGAATTAAATTTACAGGCACAACAGAATCAAATTTATCTAACGTTAAGCCACTATCTACATTCCAAACATAATCCCCAGAAACGAAACTTGTAAAGTCATTTTGTGATTTATCACGAATAAAATCTTTCGCAATAATGCCATCGCCCACACTTACCATTGCGGCAACTGGTTCTTGGTTTTCAAATTGATACACAGCAGTCACCGTTTGTTTATTGCAGGAATATACAACTGTTTTATCAGTTATTGTTGGAAGTGTTTGCATTTCAGCTATTTGCGCAGATGATTTTGTCATTTCAGGTGCATCCTTTGCACAAGCAGATAATACGACTACAGCAGCAAATGTGGGTAAAATTTTAGTTAAATTCATTATTAAATCCTCTTAATTAATCCCTATATAGGGTGCTACTTAGATACCTTTAATAAAATAAAGTTCCATTATTGGAATAAAAAAGGTGGGATTTGATCTGCCCCACCTTGTTTATCAATAAACGATAAAATTATGTTGATTTTTACCAACGATACCCCAATTTCACGCCCACATTTTGCTGTTTGCCGAGTTGTGAACCTTGAGATTTTGAGATAAAAGCGGAAAGTTGGAAATGTAAAATTTCTGCCTTTAATCCCACTTCTTTTTGCCAATAACGCCCAAATGATTGTTGCAACATCGTGCTATTTACAGTGGTTTGTACGTTAGCGTTTGAAACATCAACATAATTAACGAAGAAATAAGGCTTAACGCTGATATTATCTGTCGGGGTAAACGTATAATCAACTCGAATGCCAGCATTATAGCGATTAAATGCAAGGCTCGGTGTTTGCACTTTCACGTCTTCAGATTGATAATTTTCACGTTCAATAAAATATCGATTAACACCCAAATAAGGCTGAATACCCAATTGCCCTAAACGGAACTGATAACTTGCATTCACACCATAATTTATCGCTTTTCGATGAATTTTTCGGCTTTGTTCTTCAGCCATTTTACTCGCACTAATTCCCGCGCCCACGTTTACACCAAATTGTAAATCGCCCCATTGATATTGGGCGAAACCCGATATCATCGTTAATGTCGCGTGATTTTTAACCTGTCCGTCAAAGGTATTATCTGAACGGCTATGCGAGAAAACCGCCCCAATTCGTCCATTATCTAAGGCTTTTTGCACCCCAATTTGACGCAAGTTCGTTTTCTGCTGATAAGCACGGAACGCATCAGAATCATAGCGTCTTTTATCCTGTGCGATATTTGTCCACACAGCAGATTGTGCTTGATCTACAAAAAGACGATCCAATTCATCTTGAACGGAAAGCATACTATTTACTGTTGCAGACAACTCCGATAACGCACTATTTGAGTAACGGCTGATCAAGTCTTTTTGTTTGCCTTCTTCCTCTTGAGCTTGAGGTTCTTTTTTCACTTGCGGTTGGGCATTAATAGCCTCAAGTTTGACTTCTAATACCTTTAACTGGCTTTGATCAAACGGGGGATCAGAAAACGCTTCTCTCAATGCTCTTTTTGACCGCACTTTTTTTGTTTTTGCCTTACTTTGTTGTTTTTCAGCAGTCAGTTCAACTTGTTTGACTTCTAATACGTTTAACAGGCTTTGAGCAGACGGGGTATCAAACAACACCGCTCTTCTTAACCGCACTTTTGCCTTACTTGTTTGTTCTGCTTGCTCTGCTCTTACTAAATCATTGAGCAATTCCTGCTCTTTTATTGGGTTATGCAAGCGGAATTCGCCCTTATTCTTCACTAATTTATAACGTAATGCACCTGCATCAACGTGGTCATTTTCTAAAGTAAATTTGAGTTTGTCTGATAACGGTTTATTATCTTTGCTTTCAACCAAAGTTAATTGCCCAAGGGTCACAGGTTCTTTGCCTGTGTTGCGAACAGATAATGTGTAATCGCCCTCAGCGTCATTGGATAATTTTAATTTATCGCTTTTATAGCCAAATAAAGATGAAGTAAATTGGAATGTGCCTTGCCCGCTCAATTTACCATTTACTGTCAATGTGTTGAAACGATGTTCTGCCGATGTTGGCGTTGTTTCCGTCTCTAATGAACGGCGGCGACGTGGCGCATTATTTGAGCTCGCTGAATAAGCTGAATTTAACGTAACAGTACTATTATTTAGCGTTAAATTCTGCAATGTGGTATCGCTAGGCATTGTCCAAGTCGCATTTTCCAACGTCACTGTTGTGTCTTTGCCGCCCTGAATTTGGTGCGAAAAATGACTGTTTTTTAAAGAAAATCTGGCAGAATCCGTTAAATGCACATTGCCGTTTAAAGTGGCATTGTCCACCGTTGCATTTGCGTGATTTGAAAGTTGGATATTGCCTGTTTGGGTGGCATTGTTGCTCAATGTAAATTGGCTATGATTTATTAAAGTGACATTACCATTAAGTTTTGCTAAACCATGAATATTCACTGTTGCATTATCAGTTAAATTAATAGAGCCATTAATTTGTGTTGTCGGTATGGAATCAATAACTTTTTTATCGGTTAAATTAACTGTTTTACAAGTCGTTAATCCTGTCCAATCTGAACGCGTGCAAATGGTATTTTGCTGATTTGGCACAACACCAAATGTGGCATTTGCATTATTGCTGACTGTCCAATTTCCCTCAATTGAAGAAACATTGCGAGAAACCACCGCACTTCCGCCTTTAATTTGGAAGTTTTCAGCTTTAAATGTGCGGTTGATCCAATCGTCATCAATAACCACTTCGCCTTTAGGTCGCCCAAGCTCGTTTGGGCGATTTAAATGATTGTAAGCGTGTGGCGTTGGGCGACCACTAAACACTAAAGTGCCGCCTTCTTGAGTAATATTGCCTTTTAAATTTGTTCCACCTGATAGAAGGAAGTGATTATCTTTGTTAAGCGGATTGTAATTAACATTCAAACGGCCAGTATTTTTAGTATCATCTTTATCACCAAACCAACCATTAAAAGCAATATCACGTTTATTGGTTAAATCGCCTGTGTTGTTATTAATGGTGTCGCTGCCAGTAATGGTCACTGTAGATTCTGTTGTGGCATTGTGATTAACAATCATCGCGCCCTCGTCCGTATTTTGGATACGTTTAAAGGTTAATGAATGCCCGTTAAGATCTAAGCGACCACCACGAAAGCCGAAATAAAATTTATCGGTATCAAATTGCTTGTCATCGTTTAATTGAACAGTCCCTCTGCCACTAACTAAGCCTATTTCACTAAAGGCTTGTTTTTTGCCCTGATCGTCAGCCTGCTGCTCTAAGATGACTTTACCATCTCCCACGCTGATCGAACCTTTATTTTCCCCTTTGGCTTTAACGTGTAATGTGCCTTTACCGATTTTAGAAAGGCGATCATGTTCCACGCCGTTTACTTTCCAAGTAACGGTACTAATTTCACTGACATGAATGCCCGCACCTTTCCACGTTTCATTTTTGGTAGGCGAAACTATAAAATCCCCCTCAAAATACAAACCGCCTGCACCTTGATCGATATCAGTCGTTAAAGTTATGGATCCTAATTCTTCATCTCCAAAATAAATATTCTTGCCATTGTTTAATTGAGGAGAATAAATATTAGGACCATTATATCTGTTATTATAGACAGTATCTTTATCTTCTATTTTTAATTTATTGTTCGCTAAAGGTATTTCACGAGGTTTTCCAATTTTCGAAGTAACAACTCCTATCCCATCGTCACTTTTAGAAATAGTATAAACGCCATTCCCCTTAGGGGTTAAAAAACCATTTGGTTGATCTTTGCGTATAATTTCATCAAGGAAAGATTTACGGGCTAATTGAAATCCATCGAATTCGCCTGTATAAGGTTGCCCCTCCCGCAATACTCCATTAATTAGCCATTTTTGTGTTTCAGCATCATAAATAAACATTGGAGATCCACTGTCCCCGAATGAACTTGCAATCGGTAATGGACCATAATCGCCAACTTTGCGAATATCACCTCTCACATATGAATATCCATCACCTCTACCGCTTTGATTATATGTATTCCCACCTGTTAAATAATTATATCCGTCAGATAAATAAGTTCTGTTGTTTTGATCGTCATCCCAATACTGATCTCCAGATCCGACGCGTACTCGTTCAGGATATTTTTCCTTATTTGCATACTTATTGCCATCCATATGTGAAGTCATATCAATTGGTGCCGCATCCGTTACAAATTTATGTAAACGTGGATTATGGTAGTCATCTAGATAGCGGTGCTTCGCATCGTGATTATAATTATTCCGTTTCACAATTTTATAAGTAAAACGATGTTGATCAGGATTTTGTCCTTCAGCACCAAAATCCACATTGGTATAGCCTACATTATGTGCCACACTCACTATATATTGATCGCCTACTAATGCCGCCACGCCGTTACGCGACACCACGGAAAAATCAATCATCGGGGCTTTTGTCATTGATGTGCCAACTAATTGCCCTTCTTTGTTATAAACCTCAATATTTTTAGCCCCAACTGTGAACTTCCCTTTATTCTCGGCAAAATCACGATAATATTGGTAGTCAATCCCAAAATAAGTATGACCTGCCCAGGCTTGTGATGCTATCCCTAATGAAACACAAGCGGTTAAAAAATTAAGACGAAATACAGTTTTTTTCATAATGTTTATTTAATTAAGTAATTTTTCGTATTAAAAAATACGTGGTTAAACGACTATTGAACAATAAAAGTGCGGTGATTTTCTAAGGGATTTCAGCTAAAAAACGAACTAAAAGGCACAAAAGAAAATAAAGCAGTAAAACTATATAGTAATTAAGCCAAAATTTCTAGGTTTTGGCTTAATACTTAGTGGGTAATCTTATCTTGCGATGGATTAATATTATATGTCATTTATACAGATAACTAAAATTAAAACAATATCACTAATAAAATAACCGCACTTTATGTGAGTTTTCTCTGAAAGTGCGGTCATTTTTTCTAAGGTTTTTCTAAAATCGGTTTAAGGAAGCGAGCGGTGTGGGAACTTGTTACTTTAGCAACTTGTTCTGGTGTACCCGTCGCAATAATTTGTCCGCCGCCACTGCCTCCCTCTGGGCCAAGATCGACAATCCAGTCTGCGGTTTTAATCACATCAAGATTGTGTTCAATGACGACGATAGTATTTCCTTGATCGCGTAATCGATGCAGTACTTCAAGTAATTGCTTAATGTCAGCGAAATGCAAACCAGTCGTCGGTTCATCTAGAATATACAAAGTTTTACCCGTATCACGTTTAGAAAGTTCCGTTGCTAGTTTCACGCGTTGTGCTTCGCCGCCTGAAAGTGTTGTAGAAGATTGACCTAATCGAATATAGGATAATCCCACATCCATCAAGGTTTGTAATTTTCTTGCAATCATTGGAATCGCATCAAAAAACTCGCGAGCTTCTTCCACTGTCATATCTAAAACTTGATGAATTGTTTTGCCTTTATAACGAATTTCTAAGGTTTCGCGATTATAGCGTTTGCCTTTACATTGGTCGCAAGGAACATAAACATCGGGTAAAAAATGCATTTCAACTTTGAGTACACCATCGCCCTGACAGGCTTCACAGCGTCCACCTCGTACGTTAAAGCTAAAACGTCCAGGATTATAACCGCGCGCACGTGCCTCTGGCACACCTGCAAAAAGTTCGCGAATTGGGGTAAATAAGCCTGTATAAGTGGCTGGATTTGAACGTGGCGTGCGTCCAATCGGGCTTTGGTTAATATCAATAACTTTATCGAAATGTTCTAATCCCTCGATAGATTGATAAGGTGCGTAATCCGTCTTTTCCGCTCTATTTAACGCATTTTGTGCAAGTGGAAATAAAGTATCATTAATAAGTGTGGATTTTCCTGAACCAGACACACCAGTTACGCAAGTAAACAAACCAACGGGAATATCTAAATTTACATTTTTTAAGTTATTACCTGATGCGCCTTTAAGTTTGAGCCATTTTTTCTTATCAAGTGCGGTGCGTTTTTTCGGGATTTCGATTTTATCTGCGCCCGATAAAAATTTTCCCGTGATGGAATTTGGATTGAGCATAATTTCATCGGCATTTCCTTGCGCAATAACTTGTCCGCCATGCACGCCAGCACCAGGCCCAATATCAATAATATGGTCAGCTGCACGAATCGCGTCTTCATCGTGTTCCACGACAATTACCGTATTACCAAGATTACGCAAATGAATTAACGTATTAAGTAAGCGTTCATTATCACGTTGGTGCAAGCCAATAGAGGGTTCATCTAATACATACATTACGCCAACAAGTCCCGCACCAATTTGACTCGCAAGGCGAATACGTTGCGCTTCCCCACCTGAAAGAGTTTCAGCTGAACGAGAAAGAGAAAGATAATTCAAACCTACATTGACTAAAAACTGCAAACGCTCGCGGATTTCTTTAAGAATTTTTTCCGCAATTTGTGCTTTTTGACCTGTTAAAGAAAGTGCGGTAAAAAATTCGAGGGTTTCGCCAATGCTTTTTTCCGCAATTATCGGCAAATTGGTTTTTCCAATATACACATTACGCGCTTCGGGTCGCAAACGAGAACCGCCACAGTCTATACAAGGTCGATTACTAATATTTTTCGCTAATTCTTCACGCACCGACATTGATTCCGTTTCTTTATATCGGCGAGCCATATTATTCAAAATACCTTCAAAAGGATGCTTGCGAATAACCACATCGCCACGATCATTCATATATTGGAATTCAATTTCCTCTTTGCCTGAGCCATGCATAATGATATGTTGAATCTTCTTTGGCAAAGATTCATAGGGCGCTTCAACATCAAAATGATAATGTTTCGCCAATGAGGTAAGCATTTGATAATAATAGAAATTACGACGATCCCAACCTTTTACCGCACCACCAGCAAGAGAAATAGTTGGATTTTGCACCACACGATCTTCATCAAAATATTGCTGCACACCCAAGCCATCACAAGTTGGGCAAGCACCTGCAGGATTGTTAAAGGAAAATAAACGAGGCTCTAATTCTGGCACAGAATAACCACAATGCGGACAAGCAAAATTTGCCGAAAAAACTAATTCTTCTGCTTTCGGATTATCCATATCTGCCACAATCGCAGTGCCACCAGAAAGCTCTAATGCGGTTTCAAAAGATTCGGCTAAACGTGTTGCTAAATCTGACCGCACTTTAAAACGATCAACCACTACTTCAATAGTATGTTTTTTCTGTAAGGCTAATTTTGGCGGATCAGATAAATCGCAAATTTCGCCATCAATACGCGCACGAATATAACCTTGCGCAGCAATATTTTCTAAAATCTTGAGATGTTCGCCTTTTCGATTTTTGACAACTGGCGCAAGTAACATCATCTTGCTGTCTTCTGGCAAACTTAATACTTTATCCACCATTTGACTAATCGTTTGTGCCGTTAATGGAATATTATGATCGGGACAACGCGGCTCCCCTACTCGTGCAAACAATAAACGTAAATAATCGTAAATTTCCGTAATTGTTCCCACCGTAGAACGTGGATTGTGTGAGGTAGATTTTTGTTCAATGGAAATTGCAGGGGAAAGTCCCTCAATAGAATCCACATCAGGCTTTTCCATTAAAGACAAAAATTGACGTGCATACGCCGAAAGAGATTCAACATAGCGGCGTTGCCCTTCCGCATAAAGTGTATCAAAGGCTAAAGAGGATTTTCCCGAACCTGAAAGCCCAGTAATTACCACAAGTTTATTGCGTGGAATAGTTAAATTAATATTTTTCAGGTTATGGGTTCTAGCCCCGCGAATATCGATATTTTCCATAAAATAACTCAAAAGTATAAAATAAATGTAAATTTTGCGATCATTATCGCATATTTTAATATCTGTGCAAATATCCAGTTAAAATATATAGATCTTTTAAAAAATTTCAGGCAAAATAACCGCACTTTTTTAGATAAAAAATGAGGTTTTTTTATGGCTGGAATTAATAAAGTCATTATTGTAGGTCATTTAGGTAATGATCCTGAAATTCGTACTATGCCAAACGGCGATGCCGTTGCAAATATCAGCGTAGCAACCAGTGAAAGCTGGAACGACCGTAATACTGGCGAACGCCGTGAAGTAACAGAATGGCACCGCATTGTATTCTATCGTCGTCAAGCAGAGATTTGCGGCGAATATTTACGCAAAGGTTCTCAAGTGTATGTGGAGGGTCGTTTAAAAACGCGTAAATGGCAAGATCAAAACGGTCAAGATCGTTACACCACAGAAATTCAAGGCGATGTAATGCAAATGCTTGGTGGACGTAATCAAAACGCAGGTGGTTATGGTAATGAGATGGGATCTTCACCACAACCTTCTTACCAAGCTCGTCAAACTAACAATGGTAATAGTTATCAATCATCTCGCCCAGCTCCACAACAATCTGCACCACAGGCTGAACCACCAATGGATGGATTTGATGACGATATTCCGTTCTAAATTACATAGATTGAAAAGTAAATGATAAAAATCAGAGAGAAGCTGAATAAAAGAGAGCTTCTCTTTTTATTTTACTAATTAAAAGGACTAAACCTATGATTATAGATTTAGTCCTTAATTTTATAGCTTTAGTTTTAGGGAAGATTAATTGCTACCATTTATCTTCCATATCACATTTTATTGAAGAGTAAAACTAATTTGCACACTTAAACTCGAAGGGAATCCTGCGGGTCTTGTTCCAACAGAGCGAGATACGTTAATAGCGTCTAATGCCGCCTTATCTAAACTTTCATCGCCTGAGGATTTTGTAACCTTAGCACCACTTAATGAACCATCAGCTCCTACATTAAAAGATACACTCACTTTTCCTTGTTTGCGCATTATCTTCGCTCGAGTTGGATAACGTTTATGGCTTTCAATTTCACGGCGGATTGCAGAACGGTAAGCCGCTATTTCACTCGTATCCGTTCCACTTCCTGCTACCTGTGCATTGCTATTAGCTGCACTTGTTGTACTTGCTTTATCATTTACGTTGGCACTTGAATCAATATTTTCATCGCCTTTTGGTAGCTCTTTATTGATTGGTTTATTTTGTGGTTTAACCTCTTTTTTAGGTTTCTTCTTCGGCTTTTCTTTTGGTTTTTCTTTGGGTTTTGGCTTTTCCTTTTCTGGTTCTTTGATTTTTTTCGGTTCAGGTTTTATTGTTGGATCTTCTACAATTTCTTGTTTTTCTGGTTCTGGCTCTTTTTGTACATTTTCTGGCTCAGGCTCTGGCTCTTTTTGTACATCTTCTGGCTCTGGAGCAGGTTCTTCCAACACCATGCCCTGTAATAGCTCCATAGAAATACTTGTAGATATATCGCCTTGTGCGCTATTTGCACTATCACTTGGCTCATTCCAATTCCATAAGATAAATCCTATAACAATACCGTGTGCGATCAAAGAAATAAGCAAACCCAATAGCGAACGTTTTGTTTGCTGCATAATTATTCCTTACGGCGTAGTTGGTACAGATTGAGAAGGAGTAGATTCTTGAGAATTTTTACCCGCACTTTTTCCCTTATCTTTCATAGAAACAATTGCCACATTTTTGATTTCATTTTTAGAAAGCATATCTGTAATCGTCACAAAATCTTGGAAAGAGGCTTCGGCATCAATTTTTAAAGTTACTTTCTGATCTTTATTCCATTGAGCAATTTCTGCCTCTAGAGCTTCTTGAGAAATAGGTTTATCATTAAAATAGAGTTGTTTATCCGCTGTCACTGTCAATAATTTAGCTAGCTCGTCAGATTTAAATGCGACCGCTGTACTAGCTTTTGGTACATTTACTTGAATTTTACCTTGAGAGATAAAAGATGCGGTAATAAGCACCACAGTAAGTAGCACCAACATAATATCAATGAAAGGGATAATGTTGATTTCATCGAATTTTTTCACGAATTATTCCTTATCTTTTTGTTCGCTTAATACTTTCCATTTTAAACGATTAACTTCAACTTTACGCCCCAAACCGTTATAAAACACCATAGAGGGAATAGCCACTAGAATACCTAATGCAGTTGCTTTTAATGCTAAAGATAAGTGCAACATAATTACACTTGGATCAATGTCGCCACCGCCGTGACCGATTTGATAGAAAGTTAATAAAATCCCGATAACTGTACCAAGTAATCCAACATAAGGCGCATTTGCACCGATGGTAGAAATCACTGTCATATTACGGTTTAAATCAATATCTAATGCGTGAATAGTAGAATAATGTGCCACGCTTACCTTTCTTAAAAAAAGATAACGTTCAATTACCATCGCAAGCATAATAATGCTCATCAGTAATAATAAACCGATGATAAAATAATCACTATACTGTTGTAAAAAATCAAAAAGTTGTACCATTTTTTTTCCTTGTTATTTGAGAAATTTTTTTGAGAATATAATTGAGAATGAATTTCAATCACTCGGGGAATTCTAGCAAAGGCTGAATAATGCGTAAACCTTGAATTTAAAAATTTCTGAATTTTTTACCGCACTTTATGTGGAAAAGTGCGGTTATTTTTTGAAATATTATAGGGAACGAAGATAATCAATGATCATTTGATGATGGTCTTTTATCTTAAATTTATCAAATACTTGCATAATAGTTCCGCTTTCATTGATTAAAAAACTAATTCGATGAATACCGTCGTAAGTTCTCCCCATAAATTTTTTTTCGCCCCATACGCCAAATTGCTCCGCAACTTGATGATCAGGATCAGAAAGCAATGTGAAATTAAGTTCTTTTTTCTCAATAAATTGAGCTAATTTTTTCGGGGCATCAGGACTAATACCAAGTACAACTAAACCTAGTGCATCTAATTCGGATTTACTGTCGCGCAATCCGCAGGCTTGTGTGGTACAGCCTGGAGTGAGAGCCTTTGGATAAAAATAAATTAAAACTTTTTTACCACGAAAATCACTTAAAGAAACAAATTTTTCTTGTTGATTTAATAAGGTAAAAGCAGGTGCTTGATTACCAACAGATAATGGATTCATAAAAAACTCCTTTAATGAAAAAAAATTTGCAAATTAACGTTATTTTAGCGACTATAACAAGTGAAACCAAATAATAAAATTAAAAACCGACGGAGGTTATATGTCAGCGCAAAATTCTTTATTTTCGGGTAGCATAGTTGCCCTTGTTACGCCAATGAATCATTATGGCGAAGTCGATTTTTCCTGTTTAGAAAAATTAGTAGAACACCACATTGAAGCTGGTTCTAATGCGCTTGTTTCTGTGGGTACAACGGGAGAATCCGCCACGCTAAGTATTGAAGAAAATGTAAAAGTCATTGAAAAGACTGTTGAATTTGCCAAAGGACGTATTCCTATTATTGCGGGAGCGGGTGCAAATGCGACGAGTGAAGCAATTACAATGACCAAATTATTACGAGACAGCGGTGTAGCAGGATGTTTATCTGTTGTGCCTTATTATAATAAACCAACCCAAGAGGGAATGTATCAACATTTTAAAGCCATTGCGGAATGTACTGATTTACCACAGATTCTTTATAATGTTCCTAGTCGCACAGGCAGTGATATGAAACCTGAAACAGTTGCTCGTTTAGCTGAAATTGAAAATATTGTAGGCATTAAGGAAGCAACGAGAGATGTTAGCCGAATAGTTAAAATTAAGCAGCTTGCAGGTAAGAATTTTATTGTTTTAAGTGGCGATGATGCAACAGGCTTAGAAGCAATAAAATTAGGTGCTGAAGGAGTAATATCAGTAACAAATAACATTGCAGCAAAAGATATGGCTGATATGTGCCGTTATGCACTTGCGGGAGATTTTGATAAAGCGGAAGAAATTAATGCTCGTTTAATGCGTTTACATCACGACCTGTTCATTGAATCTAATCCAATTCCAGTGAAGTGGGCAGCTTATCGCTTAGGCTTAATTAAATCGCCACATTTACGCTTGCCACTTACAACACTTAGTGAAGAAATTCAACCAAAAGTAGAAGATGCGCTAAAAATCGCAGGATTGTTATAAAAATAAAGGGGTAAGTAATTACCCCTCACTTTTATGTATTATAGATCAGTAAAATGATCAAAAAGTGCGGTCAGAATTTATCAAATTTTCAATTTAGTTAAGGTTAATATATGAAAAAAATAATATTGAATTTAGTAACGGCTATTATTCTAGCTGGTTGTTCGTCTAATCCTGAAACCTTAAAAGCAACCAACGACTCATTTCAAAAATCTGAGACGAGCATTCCCCATTTTTCCCCTTTGGCTACTGGAGGTGTACAGTTACCAAAAGCTGATGATGCCTATTCATTACCTAATATTGAAGTGAAAAAAGGGGAAGATATTGATATTCGCCCACCATTAATCCCTCTCGCTATTATTCAAAATTCAATAACAAAATTTGATGGCGAACGTTCGTTGATTGTCTATCCAAAACAACAGGCAAAACTATATAATCTTCAGCAAGTTAAGCGTTTATTGAAAGATGAGGGTATTTCATCAACAACAGATGGTTCGATTTTAACAACTGATTGGGCAAAAACAGAACGAATTGGCGATAAATCTATAGAAATAAAATATCAAATAGAACAAGTTATGACAGCTGATGTAAGTGCGCTTACCGTATCTATTTTACATATGCGCCGAGATGGTATTATTTTTACACCAAATGTATCAGATAAACAATATTATACTTCGGAACGTTTAAATCGCATTGTTTTAACACTCACTACCGCGTATAACAAACAATTACAGGATTTATAAAGTACTTTAATTCAATAGGGGGCGTCATATAATAATTTCTCTAAAATAATAAATATTTAAACATGAGACATAGATCATCCTTTTGAAAATTACTCTGATATTTATCTTTAAAACACTTGAAAATCTAACATAAGAACACTATTTTGTTATTAACTAGAATTTAAATCACGCAACAAAGAGGTAAATGCTATGACACTTAATATTACCAGTAAACAAATGGACATCACTCCTGCAATTCGTGAACACTTGGAGGAAAGACTTGCGAAGTTAGGTAAGTGGCAAACGCAGTTAATTAGCCCACATTTTGTTTTAAACAAAGTACCTAATGGATTTAGTGTTGAAGCCTCTATTGGCACACCCTTAGGCAATTTATTAGCCAGTGCAACTTCAGATGATATGTATAAAGCAATTAATGAAGTGGAAGAAAAATTAGAACGTCAGCTTAATAAACTTCAACATAAAAGTGAATCTCGCCGAGCTGATGAACGTTTAAAGGATTCTTTTGAAAACTAAATACTGTAGATAAAATCTAATCTGGCAGTCTTATTGTAAAATGATATGTCTGTCAGATTAATTTTAGATGAAACAATTAAATCACTAAAAATTGATGATATTAACTCAAAATATTAATAAATTTTATTAAATATAGATTAATTTAACCTATCGTGCACGGCGATGTAAACTTCAGTACATTCACGCTTATCCACTACAAGAACATAAACGACAACTTTATCTTCAATAACTTCATAAACTTAAACAATGCCCTACAGAGCGAAATTTTATTTTATAAAACACACCAAAAAATCTAAAAAACCGATCGGCAAATACGTATAAATTTCCTAAGCGTTTGATTAATTTTTTCTTAAATTGGTTTTAATAGAAATAAAGACTAATGAAAGATACAGATTGTATTTATATTTTTTAACGAGATAGATATTATTTGACGGGATTAATGGCGGTGAGAAAGGGATTTGAACCCTTGATGCAGTTTCCCACATACACGCTTTCCAGGCGTGCTCCTTCAACCACTCGGACATCTCACCGTAAAAGGTAGGCGAACTATAAAGATTTACTCTGGTTTAGTCAAGTTTTTTACTATAAAAAATAAAAATCTTTAGAAGATTAGTTAAAAAATAGGCAATAAAGCTATTGATCTAATCCAGAGTTAGAAGAAATTAATAATTATTAAAACAGATAATTTTTAATAAATGCCATATATTAATTTATCTTTTATTCTCTTTCTTAACCTTTTTATTTTAATTAAAAAAGGGATTTTCTCAAAATGAAAATACCAAGATGATGGTATATCAATAATTTTATCCATTTCTTTTAAAAGTAAATTTCCTATATGACAATTTAAGTGACTGCATTTTTTGTGCCAAAATTTATTTGGACCACAATAATGAGAAATAATTATTGGCATTTTTATGTGTAATAAATTTTTCTTTTTAATCAAACCTCGAACCGTTGGTGTAAAATTAAATCTATTATTAATAAATTTTACTTTTCCTTTACAGATACCATTTAGAATATCTTGATCTTGGTATTTCATAACATTATTGTATTTATTCATCCAGTTTATTGATTTTTGGAAAATATTTTCTTCTTTCCATTTATTTAAATTAATTAATAATATACCTGCATTAAAATAAGAATATCCTTCTAAACCAATGGATTTTTTATAAGCTTCATTTTTTACATCAATAAAAGTATCTCGACATGCTGCCAAATAATAATTCGTTATATCTATATCCCAAAGTTCTTGAAGTGAAGAGTTTGTTAATGTGTCCACATCAATATAAATAGCTTTTTCTATATTCTTTATGTATTTAGTTAAATTTAGTCTAGCGTAAGTAGCTAAAGATATATAATCTATTGTTTTTGGAAAGTTTTGAAAATCTGCCTCACAAACAGGCAAGAAAAATACTTTACAAGAATATGCGCTTGCTAGATTATTTATTATGGTCTTATTTTCCTGATTTATTTTCATATCAAGAATATAAAAATTTATTTTTTTAGGTGTATTTTTAATAATACTAAAAATACTTACAGCTAAATAAGGTGCATAATAGTTGTCAGACGAAAATATAATATTCATTGTCTGACTGACAGTCTGTCTGTCTGTCTGTCTGTCTGTCTGTCTGTCTGTCTGTCTGTCTGTCTGTCTGTC
>ERZ1023196.57-NODE-57-length-48092-cov-17.078960_pt1 | contig 48092 bp, 54 predicted proteins | sample MGYA00380441_ERZ1023196 | MGnify/ENA primary metagenome ERZ1023196 (study PRJEB33173, sample SAMEA4830296) | metagenome | study: EMG produced TPA metagenomics assembly of the PRJEB25223 data set...
GTATGGATGCGATGAGCCAAATCGAGACCGAAAGGTCTCTTTTTTTTATACAAAATTAGTTTTAAAAAAGAAAGTGTTTGATATGAAAAAGTAAACATCCCGACGAATAGAAAGCGTTTGGAACTCATGAATTTGGGAGTGAGAGTAATGAATTTAGTCGAGCTACAAGGGTCAACAAGAGCTGAAAATGAAACAAGAGGGCGAGCGCTTATCTCAAGTGAAGAAAACTTCTTAGCCGAGGGAATAAACTGACATTCTAAAATAAGATACTAAAATGAAGAAGACGAATTAATAATATATTCGTCTTCTTCGGATTTGGTTATAAAATTAACTTAAATAAGTAATGAATATAACATTTTATTTTCATTGATATAAATATTAGAAGGATCAAATTGACATACGCGATCTTTTAACTGAATGAGATCATCATGATGTTTCAGCTGTATACCTATAATAACAGTTCCAGTGTTTTGTGATGTTTTCTTTAAATATTCAAATTTTGTAATATCGTCTTGAGGTCCGAGGACATCATTAACAAATTCTCTTAAAGCACCAGGTCTTTGTGGGAAATTTAAAATGAAGTAATGTTTCATTTCTTCAAATAGAAGGGAACGCTCCTCAATTTCTTTCATTCGATTAATATCATTGTTGCCTCCACTTACTATGCATACAATAGTTTTATTTTCAATCTGCTTTTTATATTGTTCTAAGGCACTTACACTTAAAGCACCAGCTGGTTCAGCAACAATCGCTTGTTTAGAGTACATATCCAGAATTGTGGAGCAAACAGCTCCTTCGTCAACTTGAACATAATCGTCCACTTTATCTTTCGCAATATCAAAGGTAATATCACCAACTCTTGCTACTGAAGCTCCATCAACAAACTTATCAATATTTTCTAAAGTAACTATACTATGGTTGATAACGACTGATTGATACATACTACTGGCACCGGTTGGTTCAACACCAATAATTTTAGTGTGGGGGGAATGTGCTTTAAAATATGTGCTCACTCCTGAAATAAGACCGCCACCACCTATAGCAGCAAATACATAATCAAATGTTTTATCCTCTTTTTCAGCTTGATTTAATATTTCCTTAGCTAAAGTGCCTTGTCCTGCAATAGTATATACATTATTAAATGGGTCAATAAAATTCATTTTATGTTGCTTCGTATAGTTTAAAGCTTGTGCTAAGCAGTGATCAAATGTATCGCCAATTAATACTATTTCTACGTTACTATCCCCGAAGAATTTGACTTGATCGATTTTTTGTCGTGGTGTAGTTACTGGCATGAAAATAACAGCTTTTAAATTGAGTTTTTTTGCAGTATAAGCAACACCTTGAGCATGATTTCCAGCACTTGCGCAAGTAATACCTTTATTTTTTTCTTCATTGGATAAAACTGAAATAGCATTATAAGCTCCTCTTAATTTAAAGGATCGTACCCACTGTAAATCTTCTCTTTTTAAATAAACATTACAATTATATTTTTGAGATAAATAATGGTCGAATTGTAAGGGAGTTTCTTTTACTATATTTTTCAGACGTAAATATGCTTCATCTATATCTTTTGTCGAAACTTTAGTTCTTACTGTCACTGTCTTTCACACCTTTAAAAAGTTTTTTCGTATTTTTCTATTAAATTTTCAAATTGTAAAGTAATAGCAATATCGTCTAAGCCATGGATTAATTTATTTTTCCAGGTTTCATCTATATCAAAATGAAAAGACTGAGACACCGTAGACACAGTTTGATTAGGTAAATCAACAGTTATTTCATCAAATTGAGCTAAATGTTCTCTTTCTTTCTGATTTAAACATATAGGTAACATTGCGTTTTTAGTACAATTCATGTAAAAGATGTCACTAAAACTTCCTGCAATAATAATGTTAAAACCATAATCTTTTAAGGCCCACGCTGCATGCTCACGGCTAGAACCACAACCAAAGTTATCTCCAGTAATTAGAATTGACGCACCATGATATTCGGGTTTATTAGGATTAAAATCAGGATTATCACTACCATCAGGTAAGTAACGCCATTCATCAAAAGCAAAAGGTCCAAAGCCTGATTTAGAGACCCGCTTAAGATGCACTTTGGGAATGATTTGGTCAGTATCTATATTGTCATAAAAAAGGGGAACAGTTTTTCCGGTATATTTAGTGATTGGTTTGATTTCCAATTATACTACCACCTTTCTAACATCAATGAATTTACCATTAATCGCAGCAGCAGCAGCCATAGCAGGGGATACCAAATGTGTACGAGCGCCTTTGCCTTGTCTTCCTTCAAAATTGCGATTACTCGTGGATGCACAATGTACTCCTTCAGGAACTTGATCTGGATTCATACCTAAGCACATAGAACATCCTGGTTCACGCCACTCAAATCCAGCATCTTTAAATAATTTATCTAGTCCCAGAGCTTCAGCTTTCTTCTTAACAGTTCTTGAACCCGGAACCACAATAGCAGTAATATTTGGATGTACTTGTTGTCCTTTAATAATATGACTTGCTTCAATAAGATCAGATAATCTTGCATTCGTGCATGAACCTAAAAAAACGTAACCTAATTTTATATCTTCAGCTTTTTGACCTGGGTGGAGTCCCATATAGTCATAAGCACGTTGGTCATTTGCATTTTTAATTTCTGGGAATGGATTACTAAAACTAACTCCCATTTCTGGGTTAGTTCCCCAAGTTACTTGAGGTTCTAAATTTGTTACATCAAGTTCAATAACTTTATCAAAATAGGCATCATCATCAGAATAAAGTTCTTTCCACCACGCCATAGAACTATCAAAATCAGTAGCATAAGGACGACCTTTTACGTAATCAAAGGTTGTTTCATCAGGTTGCATTAAACCATACTTTGCTCCGGCTTCAATAGCCATATTACAAATCGTCATACGTGCTTCCATGGATAAATTTTTTATAGTTTCGCCTGTAAATTCAAGAGCATAACCAGTACCGAAATCTACACCATATTGATTGATTAAATATAAAATAATGTCTTTAGCATAAACTCCAGTTGGTAAAGAACCATTTATATTAATTTTCAAATTTTTAGGCTTTGTTTGCCATAATGTTTGTGTGGCAAATACATGTTCAACCTCGCTTGTTCCTATCCCAAATGCGATAGCACCAAATGCGCCATGTGTAGCAGTATGTGAATCTCCACATACAATAGTTTTTCCTGGTTGAGTTAATCCAGTTTCTGGTCCAACCATATGCACAATACCTTGTTCGTCAGAACCCATATCAAAAATATGTACACCAAAGTCCTTAGCATTTTGTTGTAAAGTTGTAATTTGTTTATGGGCAATTTCATCTTTTATATTAAAAATATCAATTGTGGGAACGTTATGATCTAAAGTTGCAAAGGTTAGATCAGGTCTTCTGAGTTTACGATTTTGTATTCTAAGTCCTTCAAACGCTTGAGGAGAAGTGACTTCATGAATGAGATGTAAATCAATGTATAATAATTGTGGTTCACCTTCTTTTCCATGAAGCACATGTTTTTTCCATACTTTATCAAACAGTGTTTGACCCATAATTTTCTCCTCCTCTTATAGATATTTTTCTTTAAGCAATTTAAAAATTTCTGAAGTTCGATATTGTCCACCTAAATCTGCAGTTGTCTTATTAGATTGAATAAACGAGTAAACAATTGACTCAAGTTCGTTAGCAGCATCATTTTGATTTAAACTTTCTCTTAAGCAAAGTGCTAAAGATAGAACCATACCAAATGGATTCGCTTTATCTTCATTAGCTATATCTGGTGCTGAACCATGAATTGGTTCATAAAGACGTGTACCTGTTTGACCAAAACTAGCTGATGGAGAAAGACCTAGAGAACCTGGTATAACAGATGCTTCATCACTTAAGATATCTCCGAAAAGATTCTCTGTTACAATCACATCAAATTGCGTAGGTTGGGTGATCAGATGCATGCTACAAGCATCAACTAGCATATGATTAACTTCTACTTCTGGATAATCCTTTTTTACATCATTTACTATCTGTCGCCATAACTTACTAGAGGATAGAACGTTTTCCTTATCAACAGAAGTTAATTTTTTACGTCTACGATTTGCAAGATTAAAAGCGATTCTCACAATACGTTCAATTTCTTGACTTGAATATTTTAATGAGTCTAAAGCTTCGTTTTTTTTAACATAGCTTGGTTCACCAAAATAAATCCCGCTCGTTAATTCTCTTACTATAACTAAATCTGTGCCTTCTACAATATCTTGTTTTAGTGGTGAAAGATGACTAGCCCCTTTAGTTACAAATGTAGGTCGAATATTAGCAAATAAATTTAAGGATTTTCTCAGTTTTAACAAACCGTGTTCTGGACGATTATTTGGATCTGTCCATTTAGGCCCTCCAATCGCGCCTAATAAAATAGCATCTGCATTTTTACATGATTGTAATGTTTCATTAGTTAAAGGTGTACCATAATAATCTATTGAAACACCTCCAAAATGATGACTTTCCAAATGGTATTCAAAATGATATTTTTCACTTATTAATTTTAAAAGTTCTAATGTACCAGATAGAATCTCTGGTCCTATACCATCTCCAGGTAAGGCAACTATTTTATAACTCATGTACGTATACCTTCTTTCAACTCATATTCTGAAATATATTTAGCATGAGCATCGATATATGCTTTACATGAAGCTTTTAATATATCGTGGTCTATACCTATGCCTGTCACTTCAATATGATTAATAATGATTCGTACATGTACTTCTGCTTGAGCATCAGTACCTTCTGTTACAGAATCAATACGATAATCAATTAATTCTGCGTCTTTCTTGAAAATTCGGTCAACAGCATTATAAATTGCAACAATTGAACCCGTTCCAATACTTGAATCTTGTTTAACTTGTCCGTTTCTTTCCTTTATAACTACTACTGCACTTTGTAGACCTTTAGATACGTATTGAAGTTGTAAGTTATCAAGTTGAAAAATAGCATTGTGTTCATGTTCGGAGCCATGTATAATCGCATGAATATCTCTATCGGATACATTTTTTTTCTTATCGGCAATTTCTTTAAATTGTTTAAATAATGTAACTTGATCTTCCAATTTAATTTCATAGCCTAGAGCTTTAAGCTTTTCGGCAAATGCATGTTTACCAGACAATTTACCTAGTGGCAATTCTGTTGTATTTACACCTACAAGTTGAGGTGTCATGATTTCATAGGTTTCACGATGTTTAAGCACACCGTCTTGGTGAATTCCGGATTCATGACTAAATGCATTTTGACCGACTATAGCTTTATTTCTAGGTACACGGATACCAGCATATCTTGAAATTAAGTCAGATGTTTTCTTAGTTTCTTTAAGGTTAATTTGAGATTCAAGACCATAGTGGTCCTTCCTTACATATAAAGCCAAAGCGACTTCTTCAAGTGAGGCATTTCCTGCTCTTTCACCAATACCGTTCACGGTACCTTCAATACGTCTAGCTCCACCTTCAATAGCTGCTAAACTATTAGCAACTGCCATTCCAAGATCATCATGACAATGTGCACTAAAGATAATTTTAGAATTTGACTTAACGGCTTGTGTTAATTGTTTAAAAATTTCGCCATACTCAGTAGGATAACTAAATCCAACTGTATCAGGGATGTTGATAATTGTGGCTCCTGCGTTAATCGCAGTTTGAACACATTCAATTAAAAATGGAATCTCAGTTCTTGTTGCATCCTCTGGAGAGAATTGTACGACTTCAAAAAATTGTTTTGCATAAGAAACGTGTTCTTTTATTGATGTTAAAACTTCATCTTGAGTCATTTTTAATTTATGTTCTAAATGAATAGGGGAGGTTGCAATGAATACATGTACTTGAGGTTTTACAGCTTCTTTAGTGGCTTCATATACAGCATCAATATCAGATTTTTTACATCTAGCTAATCCACACACTGCTGTTGTAGTCAAAGTTTTAGCTATAGCTTCTACTGATTTAAAGCTACCAGTACTAGAAGCAGGAAAACCTGCTTCTAGTACATCTACTCCCCATTTTTCTAGTTGTTTGGCAATTTTTAATCTTTCATCAAAAGTAAAATTGACTCCTGGCGTTTGTTCACCATCTCTAAGTGTTGTATCAAAAATTTGAATATGTTCTTCCATTAAAAACACCCCTCTACTGTTGTTATTTTTCAATACTTTTAGATTTAATGAATGGCATCATTTCTCTTAATTCACGTCCAACTTGTTCAATTTGATGACCATGTTGATCTTCACGTAATTGATAGAATTCTTTAAAGCCATTTTTGTTATCTTCAACAAATCTACGGCTAAAGTTACCATTTTGAATATCTTCAAGTACTTTTTTCATATTTTCTTTAACATTAGGTGTAATTACTCTTGGTCCAGAAACATAGTCGCCAAATTCAGCAGTGTTAGAGATAGAATAACGGACATTTTCCATTCCGCCTTCATACATTAAATCAACAATTAATTTCATTTCGTGTAAGACTTCAAAATAAGCTAATTCAGGTTGGTAACCTGCTTCCACAAGTGTTTCGAATCCACTCTGAATTAATTTGGAAACTCCTCCACAAAGTACAGCTTGTTCACCGAATAAATCTGTTTCAGTTTCTTCTTTAAATGTCGTTTCAATGACCCCGGCACGAGTAGCACCAATGCCTTTTGCGTAGCTTAAAGCAATGTTTCTAGCTTGGCCCGTAGCATCTTGTTGAACACCAAATAATGCTGGTACGGCACTTCCTTCAACAAATGTACGTCTAACTAAATGACCAGGTCCTTTAGGTGCTACTAAAAAGACATCGACATCACTAGGTGGTTCGATAACACTGAAGTGGATATTAAAACCGTGTGCGAATGCTAAAGCATTTCCTTTTTCTAAATATGGTTTAATTTCCTTGTTATATACTTCACCTTGAATTTCATCAGGCAATAGTACCATCACTACATCTGCTTGTTGTGTTGCTTCACTTACCGTATAAACATCAAATCCATCTTCTTTAGCTTTATTAAATGATCGTCCTGGACGCAGGCCAATGACTACATCATAACCATTGTCCTTTAAATTTTGTGCATGTGCATGTCCTTGTGAGCCATAACCAATGACAGCAATTTTTTTACCTTGTAATGCATCTTGAGTTACTGTTTCGTCGTAATATACTTTTGTCATAATAAATTCCTCCAGTCATTTTATAGAAAGTTCTGAATTTTCAAAATAATATATGCGTAAAAGGTGTATGATGTTAGTTATGTTTAGTTGATTTTTTTAACTAGCGCATCAAAACGTTTATTCACTTTTAACACTTAGTACATTTACTTGTTGTGATAGTTTTTTAAGAACAATTTTAAAAGTATCATCATCTTTAATATTGACTTTAAGTTTCATATTAGAAATTCCTTCTTTGTCTGAATGTTTAACATGAAGTTCATCAATATTACATTGTAAGCGAACGAAGGCGCTAGTAATTCTGTTCAAAGTACTCACTTGATCAACTAATGTAAAATGAATTGTTCGTTCCATTAGTAACCCTCCATTTCATGATTTGATTTGCCACTAGGTACCATTGGATTAACTGGTTCTATAGGTGAGATTCTAACTTCAATGAGTGCCGGTCCATGATATGCAAATGCTTCATCAATTGAAGATTCTAATTTATCTGGAGAATCTATCAAGAATCCCTTAATACCATATGCTTCCGCCATTTTCATAAAATCAGGTTGATCGTTAAATACAGAATGAGAAAATCGTTTATTAAAGAATTTATCTTGCCATTGTTTTACCATACCTAAAGTTCCGTTATTAATAAGTACTATTTTGACATTAAGTCCATATTCTGGAAGTAAAGCCATTTCTTGGTTCGTCATTTGAAAACCGCCATCTCCTACAAAACATACAACTGTTTTCTCAGGTTCAGCTAATTGTGCTCCTATTGCTGATGGAATTCCAAATCCCATAGTACCTAAACCACCACTTGTTACCCATTGTCCATAATTTTTAAATGGATAGAATTGTGCTGTCCACATTTGGTGTTGGCCTACGTCAGTAGTAACAATTGCATTTCCATTGGTAACTTTACCAATATATTCAATCGCTTTTTGTGGTTTGCAAAAGGTTTTATCATTTTCATCATATTTAAATGGATAGTTACTTTTGTTATTAATACAATAATCGTTCCATTCTTCGTGGGAGGATGTTAAAACTTGCTCATGGCATAAGTTCTCAAGCACAAGCTTGCAATCAGCGACTATACCTAAATCTGTATTAATAACTTTATTTATTTCAGAAGGGTCGATATCTACATGTACAACCTTTGCATTTGGTGCGAATGCATCAGGCTTACTTGCAAGACGATCATCGAATCGACTACCTAAATTGATAAGTAAATCACAATTTGTTAAAGCCATATTACTTGCATAAGATCCATGCATACCACCCATACCTAAGAATAAAGGATGATGATAAGGTACTGCTCCAAGTCCTAGGAGAGTTGTGACTGTAGGGATTTGATGTCTTGTCACAAATTCTGTTAATAAATGATTAGATTTAGAGTGATTAATACCAGCACCTGCAAGAATAAGAGGTTTCTTAGCTTCTTTAATCATATTTATTAACTTATTAATATCCTCTTTATTTGGGTTACTATTAACTTCATAACCAGGAATATTAATATCTTTTGTAAGTTCAACATCAGTTTTAAGCACACCCATATCTTTAGGGAAATCAATTACTACAGGACCTTTTCTTCCAGTGTTCGCTAAATGAAAGGCTTCATGAACAATTCTTGGAATGTCTTCAATCTTTTTAACTTGATAATTGTGTTTTGTAATAGGTGTGGTCATCGAGAGTAAATCAGCTTCTTGGAAAGCATCTTTACCAATACCAGGTGTAGCAACTTGACCAGTAAAAACGACTAGTGGTAAAGAGTCGCTATATGCATCAGTAATACCTGTAATGGCATTTGTTGCACCGGGTCCACTTGTCACAACAACGACTCCTGTTTTACCAGAGACACGCGCATATCCTTCAGCAGCATGTGTAGCACCTTGTTCATGACGAGCAAGAATATGTTTGATTTTCCCGTCATAAAATGTATCGTATAAAGGTAAGACAGCTCCACCGGGATAACCGAAGATAAAATCTACATCTTCCTGCTGAAGTGCTTCAACTAATAATTGAGAACCACTGCGTGTTATTAAGGGTTGTGATTCCTTTGTTTGATGCACAGAAGGGTGAGGCGAAACCATTGATTTTTGATTTGACATTTTAATCATCTCCTAATTAAATAAGGTTTTCCGGAACTTGCATAATACCTCCAGTATTAGCGCTTGTGACTAAACTAGTATATCTAGCTAAGTAGCCTGTTTTAACCTTTGCTCTGAATGGTTCAAGCTGACTTTTACGGCGATATAGTTCTTCTTCAGATTGATCTACGTTTAGAGTTCTATTGATTAAATCAATCGTAATTTTATCACCATCTCTTATTAAGCCAATGGGTCCACCTGAAGCGGCTTCAGGTGAAATATGTCCAACTGCAATACCTCTAGTTGCTCCCGAAAATCGACCGTCCGTAATTAATGCAACATCTTTACCTAATCCTCTGCCCACTATGGAAGACGTAGGGGCTAGCATTTCTGGCATTCCAGGACCTCCCTTAGGTCCCTCATATCTAATAACAACAACATGTCCTTCTCTTACTGTATGATTATCAATGGCTTCAACAGCTTCATCATGAGAGTTGAAACAAATTGCCTTTCCTGTAAATACTTTAATTGAAGGATCAACTCCACCGACCTTGATTACCGCTCCTTTAGGTGCGAGGTTTCCGAATAAAACAGATAATCCACCTTGCTTATCATAAGGGTTTTCAAGAGGATGAATAACTTCAAAATTTTTGATGTTTTTACCTTCATTATTTTCTCTCAAGGTTTTACCCGTAACTGTTAATCTATCCGGATGTAAAGTACCATCCTTTTTCATCAATTCATTTATAATAGCTGGGACGCCACCTGCTTCATGAACATCGTGCATAGAATAAGAAGAACTAGGTGCAATTTTAGAAAGGTAAGGTGTTTTTTTAGCAATTTCATTAATACGTTCTAAATCGTAGTCAATACCTGCTTCATTTGCAATTGCAAGAGTATGAAGAACAGTATTAGTAGAACCTCCCATGGCCATATCAAGAGCAAAAGCATCATCAATTGCATCTTGTGTGATAATATCGCGAGGTTTAATATCATTTTTAATATTTTCAACCAACCTGAATGCAGCTTGTCTAATCATTTCACGACGTTGGTCACTCACAGCTAGAGCTGTACCATTATATGGTAGGGCTAAACCTAAAACTTCCATTAAACAGTTCATTGAGTTTGCGGTAAACATACCGGCGCACGAACCACATGTAGGACAAGCGTTTTGCTCCATGTCTAAAAATGCTTCTTTTGAGATTGTTCCTTCTTTAAAAGCTCCAACCGCTTCAAACATTGAAGATAATGTCAATGCCTTACCTTGAGCGGAAAGACCAGCTTTCATTGGGCCTCCTGAGCAAAAGATAGCTGGTACATTTGTTCTAACAGCTGCGAGTAACATTCCTGGCGTAATTTTATCGCAATTAGGAATGTAAAATACACCATCAAACCAATGAGCGTTAATAACTGTTTCAGCTGCATCTGCGATAATTTCTCTTGAAGGTAAGGAATATCTCATGCCAATATGTCCCATAGCTATTCCATCGTCAACACCAATAGTATTAAATTCGAATGGGATAGCACCTGCTTCTCTAATAGCTTCCTTTGCGATGTCTGCTAATTCTCTTAAATGAACGTGTCCAGGAACAATATCAATATAAGAGTTACAAATTGCTACGAAAGGTTTATTCATATCTGTAGGTTGTTTAAGAGCGCCAGTCGCATGTAAAAGACTTCTTGCAGGAGCTTGGTGATCTCCTTTTTTGATCATATCACTTCGCATATATCGTTCCCCCATATAATTATTTAGAAAATAAAAAAACGTCCCAATGAATATTGGGACGTTGTTAAGTCCCATCCAACTAGAAATAGGACTTAAACATTTAGAAGTTAAAACTTTTCTAAAGTTCGAGTCCTTACGAGTATAATAAAATGATAATAGCTTGTTGAGTTGTTGGTAGGTCTAGCGTAGATAGATAAGTCATTTTATTATACTCCTTTCGTTGAATGGTCATTTATTCTTAATAGTTTGAATTGTTTTAAAATTTGATAAATTCAATTTACTACATGTGGTGAATTGTGTCAATAATAAATTTAGAATTTTCTAAAAATTTATAGAGGACAAGCTTAAATATTTTACGAAGAAATTTGAATTAAAATTTGTTACAATGAATAAGTTAATAAACCATGTAGAAATGTTTATATATCTTTAAATAAAGAGATAATTTGATTTTAAATAATCATATATAGGAGAGTAAAAATTGATAACTATTCACAATTTAAATGAAATGGATAAATTTGCTCAAATACTTGTAAAACATTTAAGTGCTAAGGACTTGATTTTATTAAATGGTGACCTAGGAGCAGGGAAAACTACATTAACGCAATTTATAGGAAAAGCGTTAGGTGTTAAAAGAACGATAAACTCACCAACATTTAATATAATCAAATCTTATACAGGTTCAAGCATACGATTACATCATATGGACTGTTATCGACTTGAAGGTGAGGAAGATGATTTAGGTTTCGATGAATATTTTGAAGACAATGCTATCATAGTTATAGAGTGGAGTAAATTTATCAAAGATTTCCTTCCTCCTAATCACTTAACGATTAATATAAGTGTCAAAAATGCGAATGAGAGACAAGTATCCATTGAAACACATGGGCAACATTATGCATTAGTAAAGGAGGCAATTTTGAATGAACTATCTTCTAATTGATACGTCAAACCAACCTTTATCAGTAGCTATTATGAAAGATAATGAAGTGATTGCTGAAAAAACAACAGATATCAAAAAGAATCATTCAGTGCAACTCATGCCCGAAATAGCAGAAATTCTTACAGAAAGTAAAATAAATAAAACAGAAATAACTGATATCGTGGTAGCGGAAGGTCCAGGTTCATATACCGGTCTTAGAATAGGGGTTACTGTTGCTAAAACATTAGCGTATGCATTAAACACTAACTTATATGGTGTCTCATCACTTAAAGCACTTGCTAGCACAGTAAAAGACAGTACGAAGTTGTTAGTACCCATTTTTGATGCTAGAAGAGAAGCAGTTTATGCAGGTGTTTATCAATATCAGGACAATGAATTAATAACCATTATTGATGACACTTATATACCTATTTTTGAACTTATTGAAAAACTTCATCAATTAAACCAACCTTATGTGTTTGTAGGATTTCATATCGAAAAAATAAAACATTTATTAGACAGTGACATCGTAGAACAGTTACCACAAGCTTCAAGTATGAAGCAATTAATCCAAAAACCAGAAAATATACATTCATTTACTCCTAAATATCATAAATTATCAGAGGCGGAACGAAATTGGTTAAACCAACAAGAGAACAATTGAATATTAGGAAAATGAGTGTGGAAGATGTTCCTAAAGTTTTTGATATAGAAAGAAATAGTTTCTCACACAGTTCGTGGTCAATCGATGCATTTTATCATGAAATAGAAAACAACGAATTTGCTACATATTTTGTTATAGAATTTAGTGACAAAATAATTGGATATGTTGGTTTATGGTTAGTCGTTGATCAAGCACAAATTACAACGATAGCTATATCAAAGGCATTTAGAGGCTATGGTCTTGGGCAACTTTTACTTAAATATGCAATGAACTATGCACGTTTTTCTTGTGATGTGATGAGTTTAGAAGTAAGAATAGATAATGATGTTGCACAACATGTTTATAGGAATTTGGGATTCCAAAATGGTGGAAAAAGAAAGAATTATTATGGAGAAGGCGAGGACGCATTAGTCATGTGGGTGAATTTGAAATGACAAATAATAAATTAATCTTAGCAATTGAAACAAGTTGTGATGAAACGAGTGTAAGTGTAATAAAGAATGGCACTGAACTTTTATCTAATACTGTTTTAAGTCAAATAGATAGTCACAAACGTTTTGGTGGTGTTGTACCTGAAGTTGCTAGTAGACATCATGTTGAAGGAATAACAGCAACTATAGATGAATCGTTAGTGAGTGCAAAAGTGAAAATGGAAGACATTGACGCTATTGCAGTAACACAAGGCCCAGGATTAATAGGAGCTTTATTGATTGGTATTAATGCGGCTAAAGCTTTGGCATTTGCTTATGATAAGCCTATTATTCCAGTACATCATATTGCTGGTCATATTTATGCCAATCACTTAGAACAACCATTAACGTTTCCACTAATGTCATTGATTGTATCTGGTGGTCATACTGAACTAGTATATATGAAAAATCATTTAGATTTCGAAGTGATTGGTGAAACGAGAGATGATGCAGTAGGAGAAGCTTATGATAAAGTTGCTCGAACAATCAATCTTCCTTATCCTGGTGGACCGCATATTGATCGATTAGCAGCTAAAGGTAAAGATGTATATGATTTTCCAAGAGTTTGGCTCGAAAAAGATAGTTATGATTTTAGTTTTAGTGGTCTTAAAAGTGCTGTAATAAATAAACTGCATAATTTAAGACAGAAAAATATTGAAATTGTAGCTGAAGATGTTGCAACGAGTTTCCAAAATAGTGTTGTAGAAGTTTTAACCTATAAAGCTATTCATGCTTGTAAAACTTATAATGTTAATCGCTTAATTGTTGCAGGTGGTGTTGCTAGTAATAAAGGATTAAGAAATGCACTAAGTGAGGCATGTAAAAAAGAGGGTATACACCTTACTATTCCAAGTCCTGTTCTTTGCACTGATAATGCAGCGATGATTGGTGCTGCTGGATATTATTTATATCAAGCTGGTTTGCGTGGCGATTTAGCTTTAAATGGACAAAATAATATTGATATTGAAACTTTTTCTGTTTAAATAATATTTCAAAGCGCCTATCTAAGAGTAACTACTTTTAGATAGGCGCTTAACTTTTTTATAAATATTAAACTAATTAATTCTAGAGGTTTCGAATATTTTGTTGAGCACGCTGATAAATATCGATAGGAAACTGCGTAATGCGTAGTAATTCAATTGCATTACGTGTATTGGCTTTACCTGGTTTAATTTTGTAATCGAAAAATATGCTATTTTCTTGAATTGATTCATTAAAATGATAATTATTATATGTATTTTCTAATAATGTTGATAATTCAACATCATGTGTCGCAGCGATAACCTGATATGCTTTTTGATTATCTAAATACGATAATACTGATTCAGAAGCCGCAATACGTTCAGTTGTATTCGTTCCTTTAAAAATTTCATCTATAAAACAATATATCTTATTGCACTGATGAGTGTTAAATAATCTACGAATAGACTTAAGTTCTGACATGAAATAACTGTCACCACTTAAAACGTCATCCGCATTTGCCATTGATGTCATTACATAGCCAGGTTGATAAATAAATGAGTGAGCTGTTGCAGTTTGTATCGATTGAGCTAAAATCAAATTTAGTGCAACTGCTTTCATAAATGTAGATTTTCCTGATGCATTAGAGCCTGTGAGCAATATATGATTTGAAATGTCAATTGTGTTAGCAATCGCATTTTCTTCATCTAGTAGAGGATGAATGATTGATTTCATTTGAAGACCATTAATATTGTGATTGATTTTAGGATAACAATAATGTGTCAAAGTATGTTGATACATAGCTATAGAGTAATGATTATCTAATATGCTTATGTAGTCATAACATGTCATAACTTCTTCTTGATACTTAAAGTAGCTGCGTTGTATTAAATGAAATAAAACATAATCTATCATGAATACTAATTTAATAAACATGATTATGCTACTCGCCATATCTTGTGATTCTACTCTAGCTAATAAACCACTAAAACGGCGTGAAGCTTTAAAATGAGTAAAATCAACACTTATCGCGGGCGTGCTCTCAATCTTACTTAAAGCTTGACTTTGCTTTATAACATTAGCAGTATAAAAAATTGATTTTAAATCTTGGTCATAAGATTTTTTTAGTTTGAAAGATAATATTGCATTTAAAATCATAAAAGTAAGACATATTAATATACCTTTTGAAGGAATTAAAAAAATGAATGCGAACCCGATAAATGGTAACAACGGACAAAACATTAATAAAATATTTCGCTTAGTGGGTAACATTTGATCTGGAAACAAAGGGTATACATTTTTACCAATTTTAGAAAGAATGTAAGATACATTTAAACGAAATACTTTATTTTCTTTAAACATGTTTATCAATGAGGTTTGATTTACCTTAAACATACCTCTTAAAGTTGCATATAGTCGCATTTCACCAATTGCAGTGAAATTAAAATTAATTTTATGAAATAACGTATCCATATTTAGGTCTGACCAAGTCTTATCGTCGATAAATGACTGCTCATTGTAATGATCGCGGTAAGCGTGATATTGGGCATCGAATCGTGAATTAGGACGTATAAAACTTTCTAATTTTAATTTGTTTTCCCATAAAGTATTTATTTTAGCAATCTGTTTACGCCTCTCTATAATAGAGATAATTACATTTACAAGTGTAATTAGGATGATGAAAGTTAATATAATCAGTACTAAGGTTTGATTGTTCGTCATGAAGTTTAGTTCTCCTTTTTCTTTCTTAATAAATTATTTCATAAATGAATAACGTAAACAATTGAAAATAGAAAATAAGTTGTCAATAGGGAACGTGCGTACTTATCAACAAAATGTGAGTAAGTTGTGGGTAAGTAGTGAAGTTGTTTGTGGATATGTAAATAAATAAGTAAAATTAAAAAAGGAAAAGTGTTAATTTACTTGTGGATAAGTAGGATAACTCTGTGGATAGTGATTATGAAAGTAATTCAAGCTGTTAATAATATTTGTGTAAAAAAATACTAAAAGACACCGAAAAGTCATATATTCAACTTTCAGGTGTCTTGTCATTATGTTGGAAATTAGAGCTTTTCTTGTAATTTTTCCCATTCCAACATTATTTGTTCTAATTTTTGTTCGGTATCGGATTTTTGATTGGCAAATTTACTAGCTTTTAGAGGGTCGTTAAATACTTCAGGTTGTGTTAACTGTTCGTCGATATGTGATATTTGTGCTTCTAATTCTTCGATTTGTCTTTCACAATGTTCAATTTGTCTTTCTAATTTACGTTGTTGCCTTTTTTGTTGCTTTTGACTGATATAGGTTGAAGTATTTGCGTCTTGATTTATCTCTTTATTTTCAAAATTATTTTGAGTTATTGTTTCATGTGCTTTGATAGCTGCAGCTTCTTCAGTTTTCTCAATATAATACTGATAATCTCCCAAATACATTTGGCCACCATTAATGTTTAAATCAAAAACTTTATTTGCAAGTTGGTTAATAAAATAACGATCATGTGATACAAAAATAATTGTGCCTTCAAAATCTTTCAATGCTTGTTCAAGCATTTCTTTAGAATCAATATCTAAATGGTTAGTCGGTTCATCTAAGATAAGAACATTATCACGTTGTAACATTAAAAGTGCTAATTGTAATCGTGCCTTTTCGCCGCCGGATAAGTCATTGATAATTTTTTTTACGTCTTCTTGAACGAACAAGAAACGCCCTAATACTGCCCGTACATCTTTTTCATTCATGTGTGGATATTGATCCCAAACATAATCGAGAATGGTTTTATTTGATTTAAATTCAGCTTGTTTTTGATCATAGTAACCAATTTGTAAATTAGCACCAAAGATAATTTGACCACCTAGTTTATGTTGTTTTTCAGCAATTGTTTTTATCAATGTTGTTTTACCAACACCATTTGGACCAATGATAGCTATATGATCCCCTTTAAAGATTTCGAGGTTTATAGGTAGTGTAATAGGTGAGTCGTAACCAATTTTTAAATCATGAATGTGCATCACATCATTACCAGTATTACGGTCGAAGCCAAATTGTATATTTGCACTTCTAGCATCTATCATAGGTTTATCAATACGTTCCATTTTTTCCAATGTTTTACGTCTACTCTTAGCCATGCCGCTTGTAGATGCACGAGTAATATTTTTTTCTACAAAGGTTTCTAAACGCTTGATTTCTTCTTGTTGCTTTTCAAATTCTTGCATGCGTTTTTCGTAATACTGATTACGTTGCTTTATAAATTGCTCATAGTTTCCTACATAGTGTTTTACATTTCCTAGAGCAACATCATAAACTTGAGTTACAATTTTATCTAGAAAATATCTATCATGGCTGATAATTACAATTGCCCCTTTAAAGTACTTTAAGTAATCCTCTAACCACTTGGTTGTTTCCATGTCTAGATGGTTAGTTGGTTCATCAAGAAGGAGTAAATCGGGTTCTTTAAGTAACATTTGAGCAAGAGAAAGACGTGTTTTTTGACCACCACTAAAATCATTAATAGGCTTGTTGAAATCGCTTTCTGTAAAGTTAAGCCCGTGCAGGACTGTTTTAATTTTACTCTCATATTGATAACCATCTAATTGCTCATAACGATTCGTTAAAGTTTCATATTTTTCAATATGTGATTGATATTCATCGGATTCATAATCTTGTCCATTTCGTGCAAGCCAATCGGTTTCATCCTTAATTAAATTTTCAATTTTCTTTATATGTTCAAAAGGCTTAGACATTTCTTCAAAGACAGTAGCTTCTGAATTGAGTGTCATTTGCTGAGTTAAATAACTCATTGTCAAATTTTTGATTTTTGATATTCGACCACTATCGTAATTTTCCACACCTGCTATGATTTTCATTAATGTCGATTTACCAGCTCCATTACGGCCTACTACGCCGATTCTTTCGCCAGTTTTCACCTCAAAATTAACATCTGTGAAGATATCTTCACCATCGAACGATTTGGAGATGTCATTAAGTTGTAAAAGTATCATTCGATTCTCACCTTTCTATGTATTTGAAATAGGTTTAAACTATATATAAAGTATTTGTTTTTGAATATTTAAATTTTTGTTAATTCTATATTATCGAATTTTAAATAGAAAAATAAATTGCGTACGTTATCTTGAAATGATGTTAAACTCAATTACTTCTATTCTACAGTATTCATAGAACACATGAAACTAGGATATTTATTTTTAAAAATTAATAATGTATAATGTTTAAGTATTCGTTGTAGACAATTATTTGTATTATGAGATGACATTCCACATATGTTTTAACTCATTTACTGATTTTAATGATACATGCATAATATACGCGAAAAAGGGGGGTTAGATATATGCCAGATGATTTTAAAATTCCTCGCGCTACGTTAAAACGTCTACCTTTATATTACCGATTTGTCAGTATTTTGAAAGGTAAAGGTATAGATCGTGTTAATTCTAAAACAATAAGTGAAGCACTACAAATTGATTCAGCTACAATAAGAAGAGACTTTTCATACTTTGGTGAATTAGGAAAAAAAGGATATGGATATAATATAGATAGTATGCTTGAATTCTTTAAATCAGAATTAAGTGAGAGCGATCAAATTAAAATTGCCATTATAGGTATCGGTAATTTAGGGCGTGCATTACTTACATATAACTTTTCAATACATGATGAGATGACAATTACTGAAGCTTTTGATATTAGACCAGATATTATAGGTGAGAATATCGGTGACGTTGTGGTAAAACATAGTGATGATATCAAAACGACATTAGAATCAGAAGATATTGATGTAGTCATTTTAACAACACCAGATAATGTGGCACAACAAGTAGCTGATGAACTTGTTAAAGCCGGTGTTAAAGGTATACTAAACTTTACGCCACGTCGAATTAAAACACCCCAAGATGTCCAAGTACATCATATTGATTTTGGTATAGAGTTACAATCATTATTGTTCTTCATGAAAAATTATAGTAAATAATTAATAAAAATCACTTTAACATAGTACTCTCAAGTGAGAGTGCTTTTTTTATATTAAACAGTTACAATAGATTATAAATACGAAACTTTTTAACAAAAATTGTAAGTTGATATTTATTGTAATGGGAGATTGAAACAAATGACTCAAGAAATAAATTGTAATTTCAAATCACATATTCCCAGAATAATGACAGTTCCCGGTATATTGTTAATACATGAAAATAAGTTGGAGTTTAAGGCATATAGTCAAAACAATAATCCATTCAATATTCAATTCGAACTCTCTAGCATTGTGCGGTATAGAATATCGAAAGGGTTATTAGGAAATAAATTGTTTATTTATTATTCTGACCAGGAGTGGTATAAATTTAGTAACTTATCTAAGAGTGACTTAATCAAACTCACAAAATATTTATATTAAAACATAATAAATAAAATTAAGAATTTGCAAAATATAGTCCTTTCTACTATAATACCTTAGTATTTATATCGGAAAAGGTGATAAAATGGTGTGGACAATTATAAGCGGATTAGTCGTTGGCATATTGCTAGGATTTGTAATGCAGAGAACAAGATTTTGTTTAGCTGGTGGATTTAGAGATATGTACGTTCAAAAGAGTAACAAAATGTTTTATGCATTGCTTATTGCTATTACAGTCCAAAGTATTGGTTTACTTATTCTAAAGAACTTAAATATTATAGAGGTTCCAGCAGAAACATTTCCAGTTATAGGAACTATTTTGGGATCCTTCGTTTTTGGAATAGGGATAGTATTAGCTGGAGGATGCGCGACAGGAACTTGGTATAGGGCTGGTGAAGGGTTAATTGGAAGTTGGGTGGCATTAATATTTTATGCATTGACTTCAGCCGTAACTAAAACTGGGGTACTTCTTCCAATAATGAATCAAATAAATAAACCGACGCAAGTCAGCACAAGTATGACGAGTACAACAGGTATACCACAATGGATTCTCGTCATGTTATTAACTGTAATTACAATATTTTTAGTTGTGAAAACAATTCGAAAACCTAAAATAATGGTGCCCCAACTTAAACAAAAATATAGTGGTATTAGACATTACCTATTTGAAAAAAGATATCATCCATTTGTTGCTGGCATTGCAATAGGTTTTATTGCTCTACTTGCTTGGCCTATGAGTGAATCTACTGGGAGAATGGGTGGCTTAGGTATAACAACACCATCTGCAAATCTTGTAAATTATCTTATTTCAGGAGATTTAAAATTTATTGATTGGGGTGTGCTTTTGGTACTAGGTATATTCATAGGTTCTTATATAGCTGCAAAAGGGTCTAAAGAGTTTAGATGGAGATTGCCAGATATTAAGACAATTCGCAATAGTGCGCTTGGTGGTATATTTATGGGATTTGGTGCTTCAGTTGCAGGTGGTTGCTCTATCGGTAATGGTTTAGTAGAGACAGCTACAATGAGTTGGCAAGGATGGATTGCTTTAGCCTCTATGATTATTGGTGTTTGGTTTATGAGTTATTTTATTTTTGTAAAACCTATGAAAAAGTTACAACAAGTATCTCAAAGCTAAGATTGGTTATTCTAATGTGACATTAGATAAAGTGAATGAGGAGGTATATCAATGGTATACGAATTAGGAACAGTAGGGATGGTTTGTCCATTTCCTTTAATAGAAGCACAAAAGAAAATGAATGAATTAAATCAAGGGGATGAATTGAAAATCGATTTCGATTGCACCCAGGCTACGGAAGCATTACCTAATTGGGCTGCAGAAAATGGATATCCAGTTACAAACTATGAGCAACTTGATGATGCATCATGGACGATTACTATTCAAAAGGCATAAAAATTTATAGTTATAAAGTTGATAAACAGATTTTTTGAGGATAGGAAATTAAGCAAATTTAATTATAGATGTGATTGACGAGAAAAAAGTTAAATTAAGTAGCTATTAGCTATATCGTTGAAAGAAAAAGCTAAACTTGAAGACTGTTTTTAATTTAATGAAATTCGTTAGTAGAATTATGATAGCCTGAGACAACAATCATTGTCCCAGGCTTATTTATTATTGTAATGAGATAACTAAATCAAGATTATCTTTTTATTATACTCACTACTAACATGGTGTAACGAAAGTAATATGTTTTTTGTACTACGCTTATATATACAATGTAACTTAAAGTGACATACTGTGTAACATGACCTTACCTAATTTTGCTTTTAAAAAAAACACTCATTATGATGTTTTTAAAGGAAGTGGTAAGTATGAATATGAATGATACAATATTTCTATTTTTATGTACTCTATTAGTATGGTTAATGACACCAGGTTTAAGCCTTTTTTATGGGGGACTCGTACAATCAAAAAATGCTTTAAATACTGTAATGCAAAGTATGGTTGCCATTGTCATTGTCACATTTATATGGATAATGATTGGTTTCTCTTTAAGTTTTGATGGAGGTAATCAATGGATAGGTGGTTTGAAATTTTTGGGTCTTCATCATGTTGGTTTTGAAACTTCAAAAACTTTGAGTCCTCATATACCTCTCTCATTATTTATGTTGTTTCAAATGATGTTTTGTACAATTGCGGTATCTATTTTATCAGGTTCGATAGCCGAGAAAATGAGATTCATTCCTTATCTGATTTTTGTGAGTTTATGGGTTCTATTAATTTATAGCCCTGTTGCCCACTGGGTATGGGGTGGTGGTTGGATTAGTAAAATTGGAGCAATAGATTATGCGGGTGGAACAGTAGTTCATATAACATCAGGTGTATCTGGTTTGGTTCTTGGGATAATGATAGGTATAGGTAAAAAGAAAGAAAAACATACTCCCCATAATCTATTAATTACACTTATAGGTGGTATATTAGTATGGTTAGGATGGTATGGATTTAATGTGGGTAGTGCATTTACATTCGATCACATAGCCATGATATCGTTTGTAAATACAGTTATTGGTGCAAGTGCAGGTGCTTTCGGTTGGTTAATCTTTGAATATATCTTGAAAAAGACTACAAGTTTACTAGGTCTTTTATCTGGAGCGCTCTCTGGTCTTGTCGCTATTACACCAGCAGCAGGATACGTCAGCTATATGAGTGCCATGATTATTGCAATAATGGGTGGCATAGGTTGCTATATCGTTATAAATTTAATTAAAGTAAAACTCCAATATAATGATGCACTAGATGCATTTGGTATTCATGGTGTAGGTGGTATCTTAGGAGCTGTGTTTACAGGAGTTTTTCAATCACATCAAATTAATAGTGCGGTGGAGAATGGTTTTATCTATACAGGTGATTTTAAAATAGTAGTGATTCAACTTGGAGCGGCAATTGCGACTGTCGTTTTTAGCGCAATAGTCACTTTTTTGATTGCTAGATTTATTAAAATTTTTACTCCTTTAGCTACAACTCAAGAAGAAGATAAAACAGGACTCGATGTTATAGTACACGGTGAGAAAGCGTATTTCTATGGAGAGCTAAATAAGTTTAATCGTCATATTAAGTTTTAAAATTATATAAATGACAATCACCTAACACGTCAATTTATTTAATCGTATTCTAAACAATAATTTCAACTATTTAAAGCGTTGGTTCATATGGTAAAATAAAAAGGAATGATTGATGACGTGATAGGTGATTTTTTATGAAAAATATATCAGATATAGCAAAATTAGCTGGAGTATCGAAAAGTACTGTTTCACGCTTTTTAAATAATGGATCTGTGAGTCCAGCAACGAAAGAAAAAATAACTAAAATAATAGAAGAAAATAATTATCAGCCAAATCAATTTGCACAAAGCTTAAGAGCGCGACGTACCAATTTGATTGGAGCAATTATTCCGCGTATGAATTCATACGCTGTTGACGAAACGATTAAGGGTTTGGTACACCAATGTAATCAACATCGATATCAGTTATTATTAAATTACACAGGATTAAAAATAGATGGTGAAATTTCGGCACTAAAAACATTATCACGTAGTAAAGTTGATGGAATCGTGCTAATGGCAACACATATTACTGAAGCGCATATTGAAGTCATTGAGAAAATTGATGTTCCTGTCATTATAGTAGGACAAGAACACGACCGAGTATATAGTATATATCACGATGATTATGAAGCTGGATATAAAATTGGAGTACTCATTGGTGAAAAAGGTTGTCGAAATGTACATTTCTTTGGTGTTAGTGAAGAAGATATTGCAGTTGGTATTCAACGTAAGCTGGGAGTTATTCAAGCGCTGAAGGACTATCACATAAGTCCGAAAATTTATGAAACAACATTTAAGCATGAACAAGCTTTTAAAGATGTAAGTCAGCAACTTGAAAGAGTACGTGATGCTGATGCGATAGTTGGAGCAACTGATACCATTGCTTTTGCAATCCATAAATATTGCTCTGATCATCAACAAAGGTTTTACAATTGTTCAATATATGGATTTGGTGGAGACCCTATGACTCAAATAGTATCGCCTGTCATTCAAACGGTTAGCTATAATTACTTTGAAGCAGGAGAGCAAGCATTAAAAGAAATTAACCAACTATTAAAAGGTGAACAAACAACATTAAAAATAAAAATTCCTATCAAATTGAATTAACATGCATAGAAATTTTGTTTTAGTTAAAATGGAACCGATACCACATATAATGATAATTGCTAATCAAATTGGTATAATTATTGAGAAAGCATAGTTGAATGAAATAATTAATTAAATATTGACAGGTATCAATTGGATATTAATAAGCATGAATTTAAACATGTCAAAAAGTGACATTATTAACATATTTCTCTAAATCAATATGTTAAAATAATAGAGTTATTAATATATAAATAGTTGTAGTAGGAGGTAGAACATAGTGGAGTGGACTCGTGAAGAGAGATACCAACGTATTGAGGATGTTGATGAAACATATCTTGAGCAACTGAAACACCAAGTGGATACATCTTTATATAGACAAACATTTCATATCCAACCTGAAATGGGTTTATTGAATGATCCAAACGGACTCATTTATTATGAAGGATACTACTATATTTCACATCAATGGTTTCCGTTAGGTGCTGTGCACGGTTTAAAATATTGGTTTAATTATAAAAGCAAAGATTTATTACATTTTGAACCTCAAGGAACACTTCTTAAACCTGATACTAAGTATGATAGTCATGGCGTATACAGTGGAAGTGCTTTTGAATATCAAAATCATCTTTATTATATGTATACAGGCAATCATCGTGACCAACATTGGAATAGAATTTCCAGTCAAATGATTGCCAGAATGAACAAAGACGGAAAAATAGAGAAGTTTCCTAAACCTGTGATTCATGGACAACCTGAAGGGTATACAAGTCATTTCAGGGATCCAAAGGTATTTGAAAAAAATAGTCAACTGTACGCTATTCTAGGTGCTCAAAATGAAAATGAGATGGGGCGTTTACTTTTATATCGTAGTCAAGATGTTGTTGATTGGCATTTTGAAGGTGAAATTAAAACTAATCTGACACAATTTGGTTATATGTGGGAGTGTCCTGATTATTTTAGACTAGGCAATAAAGATGTCATACTCATGTGTCCACAAGGCGTTGAAGCTGAAGGAGATAAATATAGAAATATCTATCAATCAGGGTATATGATAGGAGATTTAAACTTTAATAATCTATTTTTCGACCATGAAAGTTTTCAAGAATTGGATAATGGTTTTGATTTCTACGCGCCACAAACGTTTGTTGATGCAGACGGGCAACGCATTTTAATTGGATGGATGGGACTACCAGATACAGAGTATCCTACAGATAAAGAGGGGTGGGCACATTGCCTTACTATTCCTCGAGTACTTACCATTGAAAATGGAAAACTTAAGCAGCGACCTTTTAAGCAGTTAGAAGATTTAAGAACAAATAAAGAAACAGCTTTGGGATATGCTAATAAATTTAAACGTAAATTACATCCATATGAAGGTAAACAGTATGAGATGATTATAGATATATTAGAAAATGATGCTTCAGAAATATATTTTGAATTGCGTAGCTCTCGATCTGAATCTACACTGATTACTTATAATAAACACGAAAATAAACTCACTTTAGATCGTACCGATAGTGGGACACTACCATCAAATGTTGATGGAACAACGCGTTCTACCATTTTAGATTCACCATTAAATCAGTTACAAATTTTTGTAGATACATCTAGTATCGAAATATTCTGTAATGATGGTGAGCGTGTTTTAACCTCACGTATTTTCCCAAATGAGGATGCTACTGGTATAAAAGCTTCGACTGAATCTGGTCAAGTATATTTAAAATTCACTAAATATGAATTAAAAGGGTGATTTATAATGAGACGTCTATTTGCTATTGGAGAGGCATTAATTGATTTCATACCAAACGTGACACATTCAAAATTAAAAGATGTTGAACAATTTAGTCGACAAGTTGGTGGTGCACCGTGTAACGTAGCGGCTACAGTAAGTAAATTAGGTGGAAAATCAGAAATGATAACACAACTAGGAAATGACGCTTTTGGTGATATCATTGTAGAAACAATTGAACAACTTGGCGTAGGTACGCAATATATTAAGCGAACTAATAAAGCAAATACTGCATTGGCATTTGTCAGCCTTCAAGATGATGGTCAAAGAGATTTCTCATTTTATCGTAAACCTTCTGCAGATATGTTATATCAACCTGAAAATATTGATGATATTCAAGTATTCCAAGACGATATTTTACATTTTTGTTCTGTAGATTTAATAGAGAGTGACATGAAAAATGCCCATGAGAAAATGATTGAAAAATTCGAGTCAGTAGGTGGTACTATTGTTTTTGACCCTAATGTACGCTTACCTTTATGGGAAGATAAACTCGAATGTCAACGTACAATAAATGCGTTCATACCTAAAGCACATATTGTTAAAATATCTGATGAAGAATTATTATTTATTACTGGTAAGAAGAATGAAGATGAAGCGATTCAATCTTTATTTAGGGGTCAAGTTAATGTAGTGATTTATACACAAGGAGCGCAAGGTGCAACTATTTATACCAAAGATGATTATCGTATTCATCATGAGGGGTATCAAGTACAAGCAATTGATACAACTGGTGCTGGTGACGCATTTATAGGTGCTATTATTTATTGCATACTCGAGTCTCGGCATTCTGAATGTAAAGATTTATTTAAGGAAAAGGGCAAGGATATACTAGCGTTTAGTAATCGTGTCGCAGCACTTACAACAACGAAACATGGTGCTATTGAAAGTTTGCCAACAAAAGAAGATATAAAAGACTATTATTGATTTAAAATATAAGAAATAAGTGAAACACCCATCTTTACAATTTCATATCGTAAAGATGGGTGTTTCATTATATTTTTTTAACATTACGTACTGAAGCGAAACAATTTTCGCCATTCTTAAAGTAAACAATACGTTCTTTTGAATCAATAGATTCAATATTATGCCTGTTTATCACAAAACTGTTATGACATCTAAAGAATCGTTCATCAAGCTGTGCTAATTCCTTTAAATTTCCATAAAATTCAATTTGTCGATTATCAAGATGTGCGATGAGTCTATGAGATTTCGTAGATGATTCAAAAAACATAATGTCATCATATTGAACGTATACTGAATTACTTCCCCGCTTTAACTCAATCGTATCTACATTACTTTCTTTTGATAATAATTTGAGTCGTGTATGTGCTGTTTCAAGACAATCTATGATTCTCATTTTTAATTCAGATGGATCATCCTTAAAAATAAAATCCATAGCAGCCACTTTATAAACAAACGTCAAATAAGTCAGTTCACTGTGACTGGTTACAAATATAATATTACCAACAGGATCATGTTTACGAATTTCACTGGCTAATTTAATACCGTTCATATCAGCTTCTAATTGAATATCAAGGAAGTAACAACCAATGTCATTAAGTTCTTTTGATTGCTCTAAGACCTCATAAGGATCATTTGTTGCTAAGGCTAACTCCATTGGCTTTTCTTCAATCATTATGTAGTTTTTAATGATTGATACCATATGTTCTCTTTGTCTTTGGTCATCTTCACAAACAAAAATTTTCATTTAATTCTACACATCCTTATGATTCCTTATTATTTATTTCTACTTTTTGTACAAAGTAACCATTTTCGATGACAGTATCTAATAAAACATTCTCGTTTGAGTCTGTCAGTTCTTTTAAAGTTGATAAACCTAAACCGCGATTATCACCTTTAGTTGAAAAACCTTGTTCAAACAACTCATGAATTTTAGGGATATCATCACTACATTTATTCATAACGATAAAAGTGACAGATTCCTCATTATCGATGAATGCGATATTGATGAGTGGTTCCTCAAGATTTTCTGAAGCTTCAATTGCATTATCAACTATAATACCGATAATACGACTAAGCTCAACAGTATTCATATCGATACGATCAATTTCATCAGGAACCTCAATACTAATTGGAATACGTTTTTCTTGAGCTTGAATAATTTTAGTAGTAATCAACCCTTTAATTTCTCTCACTTTCAACTTTTCAATACCATTCATTTTAATAGAGCGGGTTTTTAATTTATCTTTCATTGGAACGATATTTTCATTAAAATATTTACGTAATCCAGGCATATCATCTTCTCTTATGTAATCTGAAAGAGTGGTGAGGATATTCACATAATCATGCCGGAACTTACGCATTTCATTGTTAATGCTTTCTATACGTAACGTGTATTCATAATATGCTTCGATTTCTTTTACATTACGTTTATACCTCATTTCACGAAGTGTAAAATTGGACATCACTAAAATCACTACACTTAAAAAAACCATAATACCCATCAACAAGATGGCATATAATTTAAGTGTATCATTTCCTCGCATATCAGTTTGTGACACCATATAAAGTAAAATAAATGATATAAAAAGTACAATTGTTATTATGAATAAGTATCTTTTATTGAGTGACAAATAGGATACTTTTAATTTATTGAACAATAGTTGAGTTAAATAAGCAATGATTAGAGTTATGATTACAAAAAAGGTAAAATGTATTAACTGTAAAACAAATTTAAACGGAATATAATCTTTTATAGTTAAATGTATGTATACAGTTATGAAATTAGTTATATATAAGATCATAGTCGTGAATAATACAACTAATATTGAATAAAGTTTTATTTTTGTATAAAAGAAAATGATGATTATTATAACCAAAACTATTAATGCTTTACTTTGCCAAAAGTAATACATTATAGCAGAAGGGATTACAATCGTAAAAACGATTATGTAATCCCTAAAATTAAATTTCATATTAATGATAACTTTAGTAACCCAAATCATTAAAAAGATTTGTAGGCCTGCAAACGGAAATAAATTAATATCATCCATATCTTACACACTTTCTAGGGTTATATTTACTCGTATAGTTTAGTCAGTTCTTCTGGCACTTCTGGTTCGTCAAAGTAAGAAGCACATACACTATCTCCTGCTACAGTACCAATAAATTCCAAGATTGTAGTGAAAAATTTTATAAATAAATTAAAAATGTTTTCCATGATTAATATCCTCCTTAGGGAAAAAGATGGGTAGTAATGTTAAAGATTCTAAAATTACACCGAATAAAATAAGTTTATTTACCGGTTCTTTAGTTACTAATGAAATAACTACGATAGTACAATATAAAAATATGGAGAGTATTTTTTTTCGCTTTACAAGACGTCTAGGTATAGGTTGTTTCTTAGTTGCTGCAGGTGCGTATAAAATGGTAATAATTAATCCGACTAATGCCATAGATAAAAGAACAAAATAGTTAATATCTAACTTTATTATTAAGTATGGAAAAATAATAAAGAAAATTATGTTCTGAATATGACATAACAATGACGAATTTGCATGTGTACCGTGTGCATGTCTCCTAATTAAAAAATAACTTAAATGAGTTAAAAGTGTGTAAAAGAAAGTATGAAAGATTATTGCTAGCCCATACACAACTATAGACTTTTCAATATTTATTGCTAGTACCTGCATTCCTAGACGAATTTTCAAAAACTGTATGTGATCTAAGTTATTTTTACGTTGTAAATATTGAGCAAATTGCTCAATTTTTTTATCGATGATTTTCACTTGTTTTCTACTCTCCTCAGGTGTCATTATACAATTTTGCGCAACATTTTTTAGAAAGCATGCCTAACTGTTAAAAAAATATACCTAAGTGTTTTAATTAAGTGCTATTAGATATTTTATCATATTTAGTTTTACAGTTGAGTACTAAATATTGCTATTTACGAAATTTTAATCTTTAAATGGAAAAATCATGTTTTAATAGACTCATATCACAGAGATGTGATTGAAAGATAGTTGAAAAATTTGCTTAATCTAGTCGAGTGAATGTTAAATTCATTCGTATCCATTACCTTAATTCGAAAGGAGTGAAGTTATAATGGCAGCAGATATCATTTCTACAATCGGTGATTTAGTAAAATGGATTATCGATACAGTTAATAAATTCAAAAAATAATTTTTGAATGAGTTTATTGTAACTTTTGTAACTTTGTTTTCTTCGTATAATTAATACTATTAGTGAGTTGTTGAGCCATCCCAACTTAATAATTTACTAATATAAACTAAGCAAGTGAGAAGCATTTGCTAGTAGCTGTAGTTTCCTTGGACTCAGTGTTACGTATTATTCTTAGCTACCTTAAATAGGTAATTATTTCTAGCATGTAAGCTATCGTAAACAACATTCAATTTATCATGTTAAATAGATAAATTCACTAAAATTTTTTCATAATTAATAACATCCCCAAAAAATAGATTGAAAAAATAACTGTAAAAACATTCCCTTAATAATAAGTTATCAAGCCGTGAGTCTCTCCCAAGCTCACGGCTTTAACTATGCTATTTATAAAGATGTGGTTTTAGATTTCTGAAAACTGGAATATATTCTCTTTGTTGATCTACTAAGTCTACATCGATATGTGTTGTTAGTACACCTTCTTTATCATCTAAATGGCCTAAAATTTCACCATTAGGATTAATGACAATTGAATTTCCAGCATAATTGGTGTGACCATCATCACCACAACTATTACAAGCTACAATAAAAATATCATTTTCGATTGCTCTCGCTTTTAGTAATGATAACCAATGATCTAGTCTTGAGCTAGGCCACTGTGCTACATAAAAAGCAATTTTAGCACCTTTTCTAGCTGGATAGCGCAATATCTCTGGAAATCGTAAGTCATAACAAATGATTTGCGTCACAAGTGTTTGATCAGATAAATAAAAAGGTTCAGGGACTACATTTCCACCACATAAAAAGTCTGGCTCACGTAACATTGGAACGAGATGTACTTTGTCATGTTCATTAATCAATTCTCCGTTTTTATTAATTGCAAAAGCAGTATTATATATATGGTTTTCTCTTATATTTGACACTGAACCTGCAATGATATCTACATTAAATGTATGTGCTAAATCTTTTATAAAGAGAGAGCTGTCTTTAAGATTTTTATCAGCTTTTTGTTCTAATTCTTCTAATGCATAACCGTTATTCCACATTTCTGGAAGCACGACGACACTGGTATCTTTATCTAAATATTGATTAAACTTAGTTTTGATATTTTGCATATTTTTATCAACATTTCCACGTTCTACATTGAATTGAAGTATTTGGATTTTCAATATATTCACCCACCTATCGTTTTAGTTATAAGATACTAAAATTGCCAGTTAAAGGCAAAATTTCATTTAAAATATCTAAAATTTAATCATCTTAATCTATACATACAACTATATTGAACTAACATAAATTTTGAAATTTTGTTAGTCTTAGGGTAAAGCTTTAGCTTACATTTAATTATCAAGTAATAATTAAAATAAAAATATTCATGAATTCTGTTGTTTACAAATAGTTACTTTTACGTTTCAACTTTATTAATATTAATTTTCAATAATCATATTTAAATGCAAAATGCTTAGTTTTTTTATATACTTGAAATAAGAAAAGATTGTAATGGGGAGGTGGTTGAATTTATGAAAAAGTTTAACGTTAAACATTCATTTATGCTTACGGGCTTTGCTTTCATGGTAACTACATCATTATTCAGTCACCAAGCACATGCTGAGGGTAATCATCCTATTGATATTAATTTTTCTAAAGATCAGATTGATAGAAATACAGCTAAGAGCAATATTATCAATCAAATGAATGACACTAGTCGCACAGGAATTAGTATGAATTCGGATAATGATTTAGATACAGATATCGTTTCAAATAGTGACTCAGAAAATGACACATATTTAGATAGTGATTCAGACTCAGATAGTGACTTAGATTCAGACAGTGACACAGGCGCAGACAGTGACTCAGATTCAGATAGTGACTCAGGCGCAGACAGTGACTCAGATTCAGATAGTGACACAGGCGCAGACAGTGACTCAGATTCAGATAGTGATTCAGATTCAGACAGTGATTCAGATTCAGATAGTGACTCAGACTCAGACAGTGATTCAGATTCAGATAGTGACTCAGACTCAGATAGTGACTCAGACTCAGACAGTGATTCAGACTCAGACAGTGACTCAGATTCAGATAGTGATTCAGACTCAGACTCTGGTACAAGTTCAGGTAAGGGATCACATACCGGAAAAAAACCTGGTAACCCTAAAGGAAATACAAATAGACCTTCTCAAAGTAATACGAATCAACCCCAAAGGCCTAAAAACAATCAAACAAATCAAAACAATATAAATGATAATATTAGTCATACACGTACTAGTGGAGACGGTGCGCCTTTTAAACGTCAACAAAATATTATTAATTCTAACTCAGGTCATAGAAATCAAAATAATATAAATCAATTTATATGGAACAAAAATGGCTTTTTTAAATCTCAAAATAATACCGAACATAGAATGAATAGTAGTGATAATACCAATTCATTAATTAGCAGATTTAGACAATTAGCAACGGGTGCTTATAAGTACAATCCGTTTTTGATTAATCAAGTAAAAAATTTGAATCAATTAGATGGAAAGGTGACAGATAGTGACATTTATAGCTTGTTTAGAAAGCAATCATTTAGAGGAAATGAATATTTAAATTCATTACAAAAAGGGACAAGCTATTTCAGATTTCAATATTTTAATCCACTTAATTCTAGTAAATACTATGAAAATTTAGATGATCAGGTTTTAGCTTTAATTACAGGAGAAATCGGCTCAATGCCAGAACTTAAAAAACCTACGGATAAAGAAGATAAAAATCATAGCGCCTTCAAAAACCATAGTGCAGATGAGATAACAACAAATAATGACGGACACTCCAAAGATTATGATAAGAAAAAGAAAATACATCGAAGTCTTTTATCGTTAAGTATTGCAATAATTGGAATTTTTCTAGGAGTCACTGGACTATATATCTTTAGAAGAAAAGAGTAATAAAATAAGCATCTCGCCATGTATGATAATTAATTTATACATGATGAGATGCTTTTATTTTAAAATATAAGATGGAATATAAATGTTGCTTGTTCTTGCAATTTTTTAATAGAATCTCCACCCACAACTTGAGTTAATACAACCGAACCATTCATAAGTATGTGTATGCCTATAGGTACAGCAATTCGTTTTGTGTATACATAAGCAAGTGAGAAAATGACTCCCATTCCAAAATATACTGGTATAAATTTGAAGTCATTATGTGCTAAAGCGAATATTAGAGAACTTACTACTGAAGCAATGATAAAGCTTACCACACGTGATCCCTTTATAAAGTTATACAATTCTCCGAAGATAACTTTACGAAAAACGTATTCCTCTAAAATGGGACCTACTATGGATATTAAAACGATAAATATCGGCATTTGCTTAGCAATAGCCATTAACCTTTCAGTGTTTGGACTTCTTTGCGGACTGCCATTGATGGCAAATAAAATTATACTGATAATGAATTGATAAATCATCACAATACAAAATCCTAATAGAACCCAGGCGAAAATATATCTTTTAGGTTCCTTATGTCCTTGTTCTAATTGAGTAGGATTTTTAATGGTTGCTTGCATGAAAATGATTAACAATGCAGCGATGATAAAGATAGATACTTGCATGATAATCATTGTTTGGGCAGTTTGCATTTTAGACATATCTCCAAGTAAATGGTTACCTAAAACCAACCCAGGTAGTATTTGAGCTAAACCGTAGAATAGAACGGTTAATAGGGATACCCATAACCTTTTCATAATTTCCCTCCATCTATATATGTATATTATATATTTTATCGTAAATAAAGGTTAAGTACAAAATTAATAATCCTTATGGCTTGATATATTGACCAATTTTGATTAATATTAAAATCAGATTAGCACTCTATATATCAAAGTGCTAAATCACATGTAAATGAAGGAGGAACAATCATGCTTAAACCATTAGGAAATCGTGTGATTATTGAGAAGAAAGAGCAAGAACAAACAACTAAAAGTGGCATCGTTTTAACAGATAGCGCTAAAGAAAAATCAAATGAAGGTGTGATCATTGCAGTTGGACAAGGTCGTTTATTAGACAATGGCACACAAGTTGCTCCTCAAGTCAGTGAAGGTGACACAATCGTCTTCCAACAATACGCAGGTACTGAAGTAAAACGTGGCGACAAAACATATTTAATTTTAAATGAAGAAGATATATTAGCTATTATAGAATAAAGAGCGAATTTTAAATATTAATTAAATGATTTAATAAATGGAGGTTGTTTAGACTATGGCAAAAGATCTTAAATTCTCTGAAGATGCGCGTCAAGCAATGTTACGTGGTGTTGATAAATTAGCAAACGCTGTAAAGGTTACAATTGGACCTAAAGGGCGAAATGTGGTTCTAGATAAGGATTACACAACACCTTTAATTACCAACGATGGTGTAACAATTGCTAAGGAAATAGAGCTAGAAGATCCATATGAGAATATGGGTGCAAAATTAGTGCAGGAAGTTGCGAATAAAACAAATGAAATTGCTGGGGACGGTACAACTACAGCAACAGTTTTAGCACAATCAATGATTCAGGAAGGTCTTAAGAATGTTACAAGTGGTGCAAATCCTGTAGGCTTAAGACAAGGTATTGACAAAGCAGTGCAAGTGGCTATAGAAGCGCTTCATGAGATTTCTCAAAAGGTTGAAAATAAGAACGAGATAGCACAAGTTGGAGCTATTTCAGCAGCAGATGAAGAAATCGGTCGCTACATTTCTGAAGCAATGGATAAAGTAGGTAACGATGGCGTTATCACTATTGAAGAATCAAATGGGTTTAATACAGAATTAGAAGTAGTTGAAGGAATGCAATTTGATCGCGGTTATCAATCACCATATATGGTAACTGACTCAGATAAAATGATAGCTGAATTAGAACGTCCATATATATTAGTAACGGATAAGAAAATTTCATCATTCCAAGATATTCTTCCATTATTAGAACAAGTGGTGCAGGCTAGTCGACCAATTTTAATTGTTGCGGATGAAGTAGAAGGCGATGCACTTACTAATATTGTTTTAAACCGTATGCGTGGAACATTTACTGCTGTAGCAGTTAAAGCCCCAGGATTTGGTGATCGACGTAAAGCAATGTTAGAAGACCTAGCAATATTAACTGGTGCTCAAGTCATTACTGATGATTTAGGTTTAGAACTTAAAGATGCATCTCTTGATATGCTAGGTACTGCAAATAAAGTTGAAGTGACTAAAGATCACACAACAGTCGTAGATGGTAATGGTGATGAAAATAATATTGATGCTCGAGTAGGTCAAATTAAAGCACAAATTGAAGAAACTGATTCAGAGTTTGATAAAGAAAAATTACAGGAACGCTTAGCAAAATTAGCTGGTGGCGTAGCTGTTATCAAAGTAGGGGCTGCAAGTGAAACAGAACTTAAAGAACGTAAATTAAGAATTGAAGACGCATTAAATTCAACACGTGCGGCGGTGGAAGAAGGTATCGTTGCTGGCGGTGGTACTGCGTTAGTCAATATATATCAAAAAGTAAGTGAAATTAAAGCAGAAGGTGATGTTGAAACGGGTGTTAATATCGTATTAAAAGCATTACAAGCACCTGTTAGACAAATTGCTGAAAATGCAGGATTAGAGGGTTCAATTATTGTTGAACGTTTAAAACATGCTGAAGCGGGCGTTGGTTTCAATGCAGCAACAAATGAATGGGTTAATATGTTAGAAGAAGGTATAGTAGATCCAACTAAAGTAACTCGTTCAGCGTTACAACATGCAGCAAGTGTAGCTGCTATGTTCTTAACAACTGAAGCAGTCGTTGCTAGTATTCCAGAGCCAGAAAATAATGAACAACCTGGAATGGGTGGCATGCCAGGTATGATGTAAAAGCGCCAATAAACGTTGGTTTAAAGGCGTTTGGTGATTCATTGTGACATAATAATGACATAAAAATCTTAAAATAATTCTTTGCTGACGTTTTCCATGAGTTGACTAAACTTGTGGGAAGCGTCTTTTTTGTATGAGTTGGTAATCTTTGCGTAGATGTTCATTGTGGTATTTATATCTTTGTGGCGTAATCTTTCTTGTATTTCTTTGATATGTACACCTGCTTCAATTAGTAACGCACAATGTGTATGACGGAATGAGTGTGTACTTATATGTTTATTAGTAATATCAGTCTTTTTCATAATTGCTTGAATCCATGTAGATAGTTTTTTAATCACAAGGGGATAACCATTCACATCAGTAAACACAAAATTATTATCTATATATAATTCATTTTTCCAAGTGTCCTGGACGTTTACCTTATAATCTTTGAGTAATTGAATCACATGAGGATCTACTGAGATTTTACCGATTGAGCTTTCAGTTTTCGGTGTAAGTATCTGATAATGCTTTTTATTATTATTCGGATTGTAATAAGTCTTGGTAATACTAATTGTGTTTTTCTCAAAGTCTATATCAGACCACTTTAACGCCAACAATTCACCTGCACGCATGCCTGTATATGCCAATGTGGTAAATACCTCGAAGCTATTCTGTGGTGAATGGTGATACTTAGCAACCTCCAGGAATTGAAACAATTCATCTTTTTCAAGAAACTTTTTGTGTATCTCAATTTCTTCTAATTCTTCCACACTTACTGTCTTTTTAGGTCGTTTGATACCCTCACTAGGCATAGCTTTTATTAATCGCATATCATACGCATACTTAAATATCATATTTGTAGATGCGACAATACTATCAACATAATTTTTGCTATATTGTGCGTTCATATCGTCCACAAAGCGCTGATAATCATGTTTCTTGATAGTTTGTATTGGTTTAGTATTAAAGCGCTCTATGGCATGCTGTATGGCTTTCTCACGCGCTCTCACACTACTTACTTTAACTTCATTCGCATATTGTTTAATCCAATCTTCAGCTACTTCTTTAAATGTATATGTAGATGGTGCGATATAGTCACCATTTCTTAATTGGCGTTCAATCATTTCAGCTTGATGTTTAGCGTCTGATTTACGTTTAAAGCCAGTTTTAGATATGTATTCATATTTGCCAGTTTCTGCATTTTTTCCTAACGATATACGATAACGCCAGTTATTTTTAGATATTTGATCGTAACTTGCCATAGGAACACCTACTTAATATTCAGTAAAAATATTAGATTTAATAGCAAACTTACTATTTTTTATTGCTTCTTGAATTTCATATTTTTCACGTTCAGAAAATTCAGGGAAAGAAATTTGTTCATCAGCTTTATTCAAAAAATCAACCTTAAAATTTTCGGCTAGTAAATTATTTATTTTTTTAAATAATATTTTTTTTAAACCTGGAGTAAGATTATCAACCTTTTCTTTTAAATTGCTATGTTCATCTTCATTTTTTAGAACAAAAATGAACTCGTTAAAGAAACCATTATATTTCACTTCACTTAAAGATAATTCACAATCAAAATCATAATCTTTATTATTAAATTCTATATCAATTAAGAAATCAGCAGTTATATATAAAGAAACCATTGATTCTGACAAATTTTGAAGTACTTTAACGTTATTAAAAGTAGTTAAATTATCTATATTTTCAATAGTTAACTCGATATTCATAGGCACATATTCAAAGAAATCATTAACATTAATGTTTAAGTATCTACATAATTTATCAATAGCGTCATATCTTACCATTTCTGAATCATTTTGAATCATTGAGGTAAGTGAACTTCTAGCAATTTTTACATCTTTAGCGACACGTGATGTTTTTAAACCTCTTTCTGAAAGTAATTCCGATAATCTATTTCTAATCATTTTTTGCCCTCCTTTTCCATTACCTATATTATCATTAAATCAATCTAACGTGTATAAATTTATTAAAAATGTATGAGAAGTCAATCAAAAAATTATTGCAATATTTTTTTAATTATGTATAATGTAGTTATAAATTGATTGAGAAGTCAATCAAAAAAGAAAGTAGTTGTACGAAATGTCTATCTTAATTAATAATAAATCTTTTAAAAAGGCAATGTTTTTAAAAGGATATAATTTATCAGATTTATCTAAAGAACTAGGAATCGGAATTTCTTATTTAAGTGCAATTGCAAATGGAAAAAAGATTCCTAGTCCAAAACTAGCCAAAAATATAGCTAATGTCTTAGATGTTGAAATTAAAGATTTATTTTACTTTGAAGAAAAGGAGGCTCAATAAATGTTCAACATTAATATTGATGAAGATGAAGCACGTGCTTTATTAGAGCAAGCTATTAATCAACGTGTAGAAGAACTAGCAAGAGAAAAATTCTTCATGACCTATAAAGAATTAGCTGAATACCTAAATTTAAGTAAACCAACAATTGAGGAACTACTTATTAATAACGGGCTCAAGTATTACATGGTAGGCAGCACTTACCGGTTCAAGAAATCTGATGTAGATGAATTTATGGAGAAAATCACATCTCACATGGATATACACAACAATGATTTAAAACAGATTAATGTTAAGAAATTACTTAGCACAATTTAGGAGGATAAAGAAATGAAACAACAAGTAGTAATTACAAAGAGCGTCGTTGGCTGGTTTAATTTGAAAGATGTTGAAGGAAATATACTTTTAAATATTGCACCTGATGCATTTAAGAAGCACTTTCCTGAAGTTAGTCCTAACATCGCAATTGCGTGTATGGAACTAAATATTAATAGAATCGTCGAACTTAAAGATAAGAAAGTGAGTGTGTAGGAAATGGAACAAGAACAAAAAGATGTTATACAAGAAATTTATAATACATTGGAATCTGTTTCTAAAGATGAAAGAACAGAATATAACCACACTATTAGAGATGGTGAAAATGAATGGACTGAAACAGTTGATCGTGATGAACACTTGCAAGCAATAATCGAGTGGGCATTACAACAAATTGAAAATAATTTTGATGGAGTGAAATAAGATGAAAATTAAAGAATTTAAAAAGAAACATGGTAGAAATGTAGCATTAATGTTAATCAGTGACCGTATTAAAAATAGAAATTTAAGTAAAGATGATAGAGAAATACATGAATTAGAATTGATTCAAACATATATGATACAGCATGGCTTAAATGATAAGTACATCGGAGAAATGGACATTTTAGATATGATACAAGATTTTGAAATAATGCTTCAAATGGCAGTATATTCGACAAACATTTTAAAGAAAATGACAGTAGACGAAAATTATAACATGCCTGAAGAGATCAGTTATTTTTCACGTGAGGACGATTTGAATAATTTGTATCTCGCTAAATTAGAGATTGAAAAATTAATTAAAGCGATTGAGAAAAATCGACCTGAATATATCAATTTCTACAAATAGGAGTGAAAACAATGGCTGCTAAATTAGATGTGAATAAATCAAATATCATGCAAGCAATCAACTGGATTATTAAAAATGAAGAAGAAATTATATTTGAAAGTCAAAGTCAGTTAAGTTTCTTCAGTCGTGAAGATTTGGAGAAAATAGACTACTGCAAGCGTACTTTAGAAAGTTTAATTGAAGCTAAAGAAATCTATAATAAGCAAAAAATTAGTTAAGGAGTAAAGCAATAATGGATTGGGACTTAAGAAATTTATTTGATGATTTGGAAGTAGTACAAGAAAAAATTGATGATGTAATTACATCTTTCGCATGGTTTGATGAAGAATATTTCACTCATGAACCTAAACATGTATTAAGTAAAGATGAAATTTTAGCTCATGGATATAGATATCATGAACACAGAATACAAAATACACAAACTATTGATTTGTTAATTATGTATCAAAAAGAATTCAATGAGGTTATTGAAAGATTTAAAAAAATAGAAAAAACGTTACCTGATAACAATAGTTTGGCGACTAAATCAGATAACGCATAAATTAATAATTTATCAGAGCAAATTAATTAAATACTCTATTTATATTATATCATTTTTTTGTTCCGATAATCATTAGAGGTGTAAAGATTGAAAGAAATTAAATTAGAATATGATACCCAAGTTTCAGTGATTTGGTATGAAAGTTTGGATTCAAGATCTTTTAAACAGTTTTCGCAGCCTAAATGGAGTGAGTTAGTTAATAGATTGGCAATACCTCAAAACAATACTAACAAATATGCTCGTGGTGTTGCTGTTTATGGCGATATTAAAGACGATACTGATGAAAATGGTAATGAATATAAGAAATATCGTAAAAACGAAAATGTTATTTATCGTGATGTCCTAGTGCTGGACTACGATGATATACCTAAGTTAAGACGGCTACATGATGCAATTATAGAGGCTTTAAAAGGTGTTGCATGGATGTATCACACAACGTTTAACCATCGGACAGAAAACCCTAGAATACGATTGTATACGCCTTTGAATGAGCATATAAGTGAAGATGAGTACCGCAAATATACAAAAGTGTTAGCGAATAAGATAGGTCACCCAGTAGATGAGGGAAGTTTTCAACCTAGTAGAGCGATGGCATTGCCAGTTTATATAAAAGGTAAATATCCGTTCTTACATCAATATAATGATGCTCCCATTTTGAATGTTGAAATGCTTGAAGAATGGTCAAAAGAAACGAATATACAAACAGATAAATCAACTATAACTAACTTTAATAAACGTGATGATAACTATTGGCGTGATATTAGTTTTTCAGTAGCAAAAGGCAATCGTAATAATTCTTTAGCTAGTCTAATAGGACATTTGTTTAGCCGACATGTTAATGAATATATTGTATACTCGTATGCTTTGCTATGGGGACAAAATGCGTGTGATCCACCATTAAAAGAACGAGAAATAAATGCTACATTTCAATCCATTTTAAAGAAACATCGTAGCAAGTAGAAAGGGGGAAGTATATGGAATTAACTAAAGATGATATTCTTCACGAAATTGAGAAAACTAAGCAAGAAAAAGATGATATTCAAGAAGTTATTCCCAAAGGTTATGAAATTGAGCAACATCAAAATGGTGTGGCACTGTATCAAATTATTCCTAGTAAAAAAGATGGAGAACCAGATAAAAAGATATTTCTTACTAATACGATTCCACAAATTACTGAACGTTTTGAAGATATTGAGAGTAATGAAGTAAGTTACAACATGCTTTTTTATGATAATCAAATACCGGTGAATCTAGGAGTAAGCGCTGAAGAGATAGCTGATAGTCGTCAATTACTGAAGTTGGTTAATAGGAAGTTTGATGTAACGTCTACCACTTCAACTAGGTTGGTTGATTATATAAATAAATCTAAAAGGTACAATCCCCCAGTAAACATTAAAGTAGCTACTCGATTAGGTCATGTTAAAGGATACTTTATTTATCCATATAAAGAAAAAATGAAAAATAGAAATATTAAGTTGTTTAATAATGACAAAGGCTTTCAAAAGTTAATTGATTCTTTCCAGAGTAAAGGAACCCTAGAAAGCTACTCCGAGCATGTGTTTTCAAAGATTAAAAGTCTGCCAATGGTTATGGTCATGTTATATGCATCATTAGGTTCTGTACTATTGCGTGAATTTGAATTGCAGCCTTTTATTGTAGAAATATCGGGCAGTACATCTACGGGAAAGACGTTCACACTTAATTTAGTTTCAAGTGTGTGGGGGACAAGTAATCTTATTACTACTTGGAGTTCAACTAATAATAGTATTGAGGCAATGGCATCATTCTTAAATTCGTTTCCAATGTTTAAAGATGATACACGTAATACACATCCAAAATTCGTAGCTAACGCAACTTATAATTTCTCAAGTGGTGAAAGTAAATCAAGAAGTAATATCAATTTAACACTTAATGCCAAAAAGGAATGGCGAAACATCTTACTTTCTACAGGCGAGGCATCTATTTCTAATATGGCAGATGAAAAAGCTGGTGTTTCTGCTCGTGTCGTAACGTTACAAGATCAACCATATCCAGATAACTTTGATTTCACCACATTAGATAAAGCATTTAGAGAAAACTACGGTACGTTAGGCATAGCATTCATTAAGCAATATGAATCTAAACAAGAGACATACAAAAACGCATTTGAGAGCTATCAACGATATTTTAATCAAAAAGGTAATAATGAAATCATGCAACGTTTAGGGCATGCATTCGCATTACTACAGGTTACTGGCGAAATTCTAAATGATATTGAGGGATTTGAACACGATCATTTTAAAATTATTGAACAAGCCTATGACAGTATGGTTAGAAATAATAAGACGATTGATAAGCCTAAGCAATTGCTAGAGGAATTACTGCAATATTTAGATGCGAATAGAAATAATATTGCTGGTGATGGTTATAGTTCGGTTAAAAACGGTGATATCAAAGCAATATATAAACATGATTATCTATGTATATTAGGTCAAACGGTACACGAAAAATTAGGACATGAAATGCAGACAATTACAGGCCAATGGGATAAAAAAGGCTATTTAATAAAAGGTGAAAAAGATAGATTACAAAAGCAGGTTAAACATGAAACAGTGAAATATAGAGGCTTTGCTATAAGACAAAAAGTACTAGAAGAATTGGGCTTTGATTTTTCTAATTCGTATAATCCTAATTCCGATTATTGATAAGTACCCATAAGTACCCGTTGAGTACCCACTAATAAATACAAAACGGGTACTCAATAAATATAGTGATATCAAGTGTTTGAAGTCAATAGTACCCGAAGTACCCATTGTTAATTAATGACATTTAATTAAAGTGAGTTGTTTATAAGAGTATTCATATAATACAGGTTTCCTATTATAAAAAATACGGGTACAACGGGTACTAAATTCATCAAATACAGCAGTGACAAGAGTTTGAGAGTACCCAGAGATAAAAATTAAGTGGGGACTCACTGGGGACTAGTACCCGCTTATAAAACATGGAGGTAAAAAATGACAACAATTACTGAACAAGGGTATCAACAATTTAAAATGTTAAGCAATAATATGATGTTTAGAAAACATGTAAAAGATTGTCAAGATGAAATTACTAAAATTTTAATGAGTTTATTAATGTATGCACCTTCTACAGAGCATAAAACTATGTTTAGCAGAGTGCTACTGCTTCGAGATAAATACTATTTATATATTAGTGGTGGATCACTACATTTATTTACTAGAGATTTTAAAAGTGCGATTTCGTTTAATGTTAAACAACCTAATCCAAAACATATTGATTACTTTACTGATGATTGGATCATTGAAATAGATAATTTAAATTCTCTTAAAAAAGGTTATGGCAATCAGTTAATGAATGAAGTTTTAGAAATAACTTCTGTTATGATAGTTGATGTTTGTTTATGGACTGAAACGACTTCTAATACGAGATATTTTGAAAAGTATGGTTTCGAAAGCATAGGTAAACGTGGAAGAGCGAAAGAAAATTTGATGATTAAGAGAAAAGAGGTATAGAAACATGAATATAGAGATTATCGTAAATCACTTTGAAACAAGAACAGCAACACTATTAAGATATTTTACTAATTTACATGAAAGTAGTTATAAAGAGCCATTTCCGTTTAAGATATACAATGATCCATTTAATATTGTGTATCTAATAAGTAAGGGTAAGATGTATGCTCATGTATTGATAAATGATTGTGAAGTGAGAAAAACCTTTAAAATCGCCTCAGGAAAGCATACCGAAAGACTGTTAGAGAGCATTGAAGGGCATTATGCTGGTTATGATTTACATGATGGCACACATGCTAATATAAGCGATATGATGGCCGAACTTATGTTTGATAATGAATATTTTATGTATGGACTAGAAACCTTTGCAGAAAGTAATAACAGCGACATGTTCGAGTATATGAGTAAAGGTTTCAATATTGATGAACTTAAGGGTGTTCAGTCTAGTAACGCTGATGTGATAGGTAATATGGAGATATTGTATCAGTTAGCTACTGGAATTAATGAACCAGCACCAGAGTTAGTTGAGGGCTTGAAAATCATTACTGAGTTTATCCAGAATGAGAAGGCTAATAGAAAAGACTACTTAGCGTTAGAACTTAAATTAAAAGGTTTGAAGAACTCTTATTATAATGGGGTGAAAGCATAATGTTTGTTACAAAAGAAATAAAAGAATTGAATATAACTGATGGTGCAATGTTAGAATTTCTAAAATTACAAGAAGAAGATTATACCTTATGTAACAATGGATATGTATTAATTGATCGTAATGATAATGTAGTAGGTAACCTATTACCATTAATAAGTAGCTTAGATTTTAGTTACTCATATGTAGATTGTGAGTATGTAGATATGGCTACAATTACTTGTTTTGATAAAAGTGTTATTCCAACTATTCCTTACAAGTGGGATAATAGCAAAGCTAAGTATATTAATGCTTGTTTAGAATTAGAACAGGTAGAAAAACATTTTGAGTTTGCAGCATGGAAATTATATTGTGTATTGAATGGTATCAATAAGAATAATTATGATAAATATAAGTGGGTGCTGGAAAGAATTAAGAAAACGCCAGATGATATGCCTAATGTAGATATGCCGATTAGTCGAGCATATGAGATTGCTCAGTTACCTAAAAATTTGATTGAACGTACTTATAATGTAAATGGCAAATCTAAACCAATTTATAAGATGAATATTAAACAAATAAAAAATCTAAAAGAATATGTATAAATTTAAAGGTCATGCGCTATATCGGTGCATGGCTTTTTTTGTGTAAATCGTAATTGTTAAGATTTGTTAGTTATAGAAAGATTAAAATAGGTCAAATGAGAACGTTAGTTCTATTATAAAACTCTGTGATTTAGTGTGAAAGTATTTATAAAAGCTCATTTAATAGTGTTTATAGGCTGTTAAGTAGTTATTAGAATTCTATAAAAATAGGAACATTTGTTTGTTATTTCGGTGTAAATTTAGTATAATAGTGTTATAGGAGTTATATACTTCTATATCTAATAAAAATCTGGATTAAATATTTGTTGTTCACTTATTGCCTAAATATTGCCTCCTCATTAAAGATGAAATGAGGATAAAACAATGACAATAACAATTGAAAAAGAATTAACTAACGATCATATTAAAGTATTAAATGTATTACGAAACACTAAGCACGATATTATTACTAAACAGAATATATTCAACCAATTGAATATGGAATTTAACCGAAACAACGATAGATGGTTAAGAAATACGATTAATAGTTTAGTAGTTGATTATGGTTATCCAATAGGATACAGCTATAAAAAAGATGCAAGAGGTTATTTCATGGTTAAATCTGAGGAACAGAAAGAATTAGCCTTAAGAAGTATCAAGCGTCATATCGAAGGTAGTTTAAAGCGATATGAGGCGTTAAAGAAAACTGAGATTTAAGTTTATCTAGTACGTGGTGCTGCTGAGATTGCACAAGAGTAATAAATTAAAAAAATATAACTGAAACGAGGTATATCATTGAAAACAGCTAAATACTTTGATGAATACAATGAATATGTGACAGGTCAAAGAGAGAATATCAATAAACTTGAAAAGGAACGTCAGGAACTCACACAACGAATTAAAGAAGATAAAGTTAAATATAAAGAACTAATTGCAAACTCACAAGATGATGAGGCTGATAAACTTTATACCACATTTGATAGTAATGAGAAGAAACTGAAAGCATTAGAGAAACGCTTATCAACTAAAAAAGAAGTGTTTGATGAGGCTAGACGTAAAAAGGCTATTGAACTAATTAAACATCAAGCAGATTTACCTCATTTGTACCAAGAGGATAAAGAACGCATATTAGCAAAATTCAAGCCAATCATTGAAGAGTATAACAAAATAATAAATGAAATAGCAGCATTAAACGATGAATATGAAATGGAATTTGATAGATTTGTTCGAGTTTATGACAAAGAAAACTTTGAAAAGGATAGGGAAGTAAGGGCAGAAATAAAAAACTATTTCAGTCCTAATAAGTATTCAAATTATGTGAGTGGAGACGAACTACCGTTCATTGATATAAGAAATAAAATGAAATTTAGAGGTGCTAAATAATGGCTAGAAAATATAATTTAGATAAAGTTAGTAATTATCTTTTAACGGAAACAGAATTATCTTCTGAGGAATGCCAGAAAGTGTTAGATGTCGTAGAAGAACAATTCTCCCAAAATATTCGACAACAGAAAAAAGATGAAATAGCCCAGAAATCACAAAGAGAATCAAGTATTAGGAAAATGGCTGAAGAAAATCGCTTAGTTAAATAATAAATATCTTGCCTATCCTCAGAGATAGGCTCATTTTATTTGTGAGGTGCATACATGAACCTTAAAAGAGTGAAATATCCACTAATCTATCATGAAAATAAAATATCTGAGTACACATTGCTAACAGAATATAATCCTAAGTTTATCAATACTAAAATTAAGGCTATCACTATGCAAATAGAGATGATGTATCACTTAAACATCTCCCACATGACTACTAGTGAAGTTCACGGCGTTATAACTATCTCATATCCCTTAGAGAAGTTAGCAATTACCATTATAGAAGAAAAGGAAAAGTTAAAGTATTTCAAAACGAAATCTAATAGAAATATGCAGCAATTAAAACAAGTTATTAAGCGATATACACCAGGTGAACAAAAGGAAATCATGTATTATATGCAGTCCAATGGTTCGACGATAGATTATGCCCTCATAGAACGCCTACAACGTGATTTATACAAGCTAAGACAGAAAGTAAGTGTAAGGGCATGAGTTACGACAGAGAGGCTATCAAGCAGTTTATAAGTGACTACTCAAAAGAGCACCATGATACTACATATAATGATGAAAATATCAATATAGATGATTTCTTTACATTAAATGAAGATGTTGAAAGTATGAATATTGTAGACGTAGGACAGCAGGCGTTCTTTAATGAGTTAGATCAATATATATACGCCACATGCACCAGTAGGGAACATCTGTTATTTATTATGTTATGTGAAGGACAATCACTAAAACGAATAGCAGATATATTAATGATTACGAAAAGTAGAGTGTATCAAATATACTCAGATTTATTAGACAAGTTAGAAAAATAAGGAGTGGTAACTTGAGTACATTAAATCCTAGACAAGAGAAATTTGTCGCTGAATACCTAAAAACGTTAAATGTAACACAAAGTGCAATTAAAGCTGGTTATAGTCCTCATACTGCAAGCGAACAGGGAAGTAGGCTACTAAAGAATGAGAAAGTAGCTAAGTATATTGATGAGCAACGTAAGAGGGTAATTGATGAGGGGGTACTATCTGCTAACGAATTACTTCATATCTTAAGTAATGCAGCAGTAGGTGATGAGAGTGAAGTGAGAGAGGTTGTCGTAAAACGTGGTGAGTTTCAACGCAATCCCGATACTGACAGAATGAACCTAGTTTATAACGAACATGTAGAAATGGTAGAAGTACCTATTAAGCCTAGTGACCGTTTACGTGCTAGAGATATGCTTGGCAAGTATCATAAACTATTTACCGAGAAAAAAGAGTTCACTGGTGATACTCCAGTAATTGTTAATATTGGTGAATGGAATGAGGGCGATGAAGAAGATCAACAGAGAGAGCTAGATAAAATAAAAGAAAACTATCCTAATAGAAAAATGATTGTTAATAATGTACCGTTAGAGGATTAAATAGAGCCTATCTGAAAATATTCAGATGGGCATTTTTGATTTTAATTGAGATATTATTTTATTAGTATTTTAATTGATTAATAAATGATAATCTAAAAGGGGTAAGATTAAAAAATAATAGGAGAATGGTAATTGGACAAAGTTAATTACTTTTTAAAAGCTTTAGTATTGGTAATTATGCTTCGTTGTACCATGAATTATTTACTTCCGTCACCTGATACAATAACTTTTAAAATTTTAGATGGGCTTGCTTTTGGTGTTTTAACTGTATTTTTAATTAATTGGATTATTGGAATTTTTAAGAAGTATTCACAAAAATAAATTGCTCATTTATGTTGATTTTGAAATTGTTAAAAATTCTAAGTATCGATATCAATAAAGCAATTGGAATAAAGCATCTATGATTATTTGAAAACATAAGTTATAATATATTCAAAAATATTTTTGAATGAGGTGTAATTATGATTCAGACTATTGTAACTGCTGCTATTCTTTATATTGCGACAGCAGTAGATTTATTAGTGATTTTGTTAATATTTTTTGCTAAAGCAAAGACTAAAAAGGAATATCGAGATATTTATATTGGTCAATATGTAGGATCTGTGACATTGATTGTCGTAAGTTTATTCTTTGCCTTTGTCTTAAATTATGTTCCTGAAAAATGGATATTAGGATTATTAGGGTTAATACCGATTTATTTAGGAATTAAAGTGGCTATTTATGATGATTGTGAAGGAGAAAAGAGAGCTAAAAAAGGATTGTCTAAATTAGTTGGTACGGTTGCAATTGTTACGATAGCAAGTTGTGGTGCTGATAATATTGGTTTATTTGTTCCGTATTTTGTGACATTAAGTGTTACTAATTTATTAATTACTTTGTTTGTCTTTTTAATTTTAATTTTCTTCTTGGTATTTACTGCACAAAAATTAGCTAATATTCCAGGAGTTGGAGAAATTGTTGAGAAATTTAGTCGTTGGATTATGGCTGTTATTTATATAGCTTTAGGTTTATTTATTATTATTGAAAATGACACTATTCAAACA
>ERZ1023196.60-NODE-60-length-44914-cov-19.440982_pt1 | contig 44914 bp, 36 predicted proteins | sample MGYA00380441_ERZ1023196 | MGnify/ENA primary metagenome ERZ1023196 (study PRJEB33173, sample SAMEA4830296) | metagenome | study: EMG produced TPA metagenomics assembly of the PRJEB25223 data set...
AACTGACCACTTTGATTAGGATTAGAACCCTCTTGCCCAGTATTTCCTTGTTCAGCATTTTGATTGTTTTGTTCAGTATTTCCTTGTTGTGTATTTTGATTATCAGTACCAGCTGGAGTACCAGTTGTCGTTTGATTGTTATTAGGTTTTACTTGAGTACCTTGACCTGTTTGATTCGCGTCTTGACCAGTAGTTGGGTTATTATTTTGATCTGGATTAGGTTTAACTTCAGTATCTTGATTTGGAGCAGATCCAGGTTTAACCGTAGCACCTAACTGACCACTTTGATTAGGATTAGAACCCTCTTGCCCAGTATTTCCTTGTTCAGTATTTTGGTTATTTTGTTCAGTATTACCTTGTTCAGCATTTTGATCACCAGTGGCACCTTGAGTACCAGTAGCAGTCTGATCTGTATTAGGTTTTACTTGAGTACCTTGACCTGTTTGATCCCCATCTTGACCATTAGTTGGGTTATTATTTTGATCTGGATTAGGTTTAACTTCAGCGTCTTGGTTAGGTGTAGTACCAGGTTTAACCGTAGCACCGGCTTGATCAGTTGTTCCAGGTGCTGATGGTTGAGCATTTTGGTTATTTTGCTCAGTATTGCCTTGTTGCGTATTTTGATTATCAGTACCAGCTGGAGTACCAGTTGCCGTTTGATCTGTATTAGGTTTTACTTCAGCGTCTTGGTTAGGTGTAGTACCAGGTTTAACCGTAGCACCGGCTTGATCAGTTGTTCCAGGTGCTGATGGTTGAGCATTTTGGTTATTTTGTTCAGTATTGCCTTGTTGCGTATTTTGATTATCAGTACCAGCTGGAGTACCAGTAGCAGTCTGATCTGTATTAGGTTTTACTTGTGTGTCTTGATTAGTATTCCCAGGAGCAGTTGTACCAGGTTCAGTGGCAGTTGGATTGTTTTCTTCAGGTTTCGGAGACACTTCTCCAGGTTTACTAGCTCCGTTAATCTCTTCATTACCTTGTCCTGGTGTTACTGTTGCATTAGGTTGACCAGTTTGTTCTCCATTAGTATTTGGTGTACCAGTCACAGCTGGGTCATTATTAGGTTTTACTTGAGTACCTTCATTAGGTGTGTTCTCAGTATTACCTGTTTGACCACTTGGTTTCTGATTTCCAGTTTCATCAGTTGTTGCTGTAGTACCTTGGTTACTTGTAGGTTTAGTTTGTGTACCTTGATCGTCTGCTTTGTTTGGCTCACCGGTAGGCGTAGAATCACCGGATGGTTTTACTTGTCCAGCTTGTGTTGCTGTAGTACCTCCTGTTTGCGGTAAAGGTTGAGCGTGATTTTCATCAGCATTATTAGGCGCTGGCGCAGTTTCTGCACTGGCACCTTCAGGTTTCGTTGCAGCAGGTTTACCACCAGCTTGCTCACCAGTAGTTACAGCAGGTTGGCCTTCTGTATTGTGAGTACCAGCATCAGCTTGAGGTGTATCATGACCTTGGCTAGAAGCATCATTACCAGGTTGGGCTACTGAAGTACCTTGAGGTCCATTGGATTGCGCGGCATCTTGACCAGTCGTTGACGTAGCTGGTTTACCACCATTTTGTTCCCCATTAGTACCTGCTGAAGTTACTGCATTTTCTTGATTATGATTTTCACCACCGGCTTGTGGTGTGTTCTCAGCACCAGGAGTACCAGCACCAACTTGAGGTGCATTATTTTCTTGATCAGCCGGATGTGTTACTGCAGCATTTTGGTCACCAGCATGATTTTCATTTGGTGCATCTTGACCTGTAACACCAGGTTGACTTGCTGTATTGTGCGTATCCGCGCCTGCTTGAGGTCCTTCTTGTCCTTGATCTGCTCTAGCAGGCTGTCCACCTGTATCAACTGTACCAGTTGTTACTCTTTCGAATTCTTCAGCCTGAGCTTGTGTTTGTCCGAAAAATAAGAATGATCCTACGATAATCGAAGCAGTGCCAACTGTGAATTTTCTAATTGCGTAATGATTTTTTCTAGTAGGAAAATCTTTTGAAAATTTACTAGATTTTTTCATAATGTAATCTCTCCTTTGAATGTAGTTGTCTCAGTTGCGTTTGAGATTTTTTTAAACTAGATTGAAATAAATCCATCTTAGTTTGTATTCGATGTCAATATATTAACATATTTTTCTAACTTCAAACAACTATATAAAATAATTATTGAATATTTTTTCTGTTTTCAAAACAATCATCATACGTTTTAAAATTAAAATCGCTGAAATAAAAGAAATGCAAATTTGATTGATTTTCAAGGGATATATCAATTTTAAAGAATACATCATTATTGACTTTGAAAATGATATATATTCACTTACAATAGAATTATAAACTTTTGAAGATGGAGACATATTTTAATGGAACAAATTACTTCTGCTCAAAATAGTAAAATAAAAAATGCGAATAAATTAAAAAAGAAACGTGAGAGGGATAAAACGGGTCTTGCTTTAATAGAGGGGATTCATCTTATAGAAGAAGCTTATCAAAGTCAAATTGAAGTAATACAATTGTTTATCGTTGATCCCGATAGAATGTCATCTTCAATAATTGATTATGCGAAAGAAGTGTATCAAATTAATCTAAAAGTTGCTGAAGTACTTTCTGGAACTGTTACACCTCAAGGTTTCTTTGCCATTATAAAAAAACCAACCTATGATAAGACACTAGCCAAACAAGTATTATTAATTGACCGTATTCAAGATCCTGGTAATCTAGGAACTTTAATTAGGACAGCTGATGCTGCTGGATTAGATTTGATAGTTATGGAGAAGGGGACGGCTGACCCTTTTCAAGATAAGGTGATCCGTGCTAGTCAAGGAAGCATTTTTCATATACCAGTCATTTTTGATGACATCAACAATTATATTCATCAATTTAATGGTCCAGTGTATGGTACGGCACTTGAAAACGCAGTGAGCTTCAATGATGTTGAAGCGCAAGCCAATTTTGCGCTTATATTAGGTAATGAAGGAGAAGGTGTTAACCCAGATTTACTAAAAGAAACAACGCAAAACCTCACTATTCCTATTTATGGCAAAGCCGAAAGTTTAAATGTTGCTATTGCTGGAAGTATCTTAATGTATCAGCTGAAAGGTTGACCTTTGATGTTATCATCGACTATAATAATGAATGAAATTTCAAAATTACTATCGCTTTAACATATTAATAATAACCTATAAAAAGACATAAATTATTTAGAAAGTTGAAAAGGGAGAATGATCGAGACTGAAAGTCATTCCAATTTGTAATAATTTTTTTCATCTTTTTGGTAACTTAAAGAAATTTAAGTCGGAATAGTCATTCCGTTATCAATAGATTTACAAGTGTATGCGCATGCATAAATTTGGGTGGTACCACGGAAAGCTTTCGTCCCTTTTGAACAGGGGATGAAAGCTTTTTTGTTATTAACAAGTGGCGGTATTGATTTGTAAATAATTGAAGGGACTATATAAGGAGGAATTCAGTCATGACTCAAAATGATCTAATGTCTGAGTTGAAGCAACAAGCTTTAGTAGATATAAATGAAGCAAAAGATGCGCAAGCGTTACAAGAAGTAAAGGTGAAATATTTAGGTAAAAAAGGTTCTGTTAGCGCCTTAATGAAAAATATGAAAGATTTGCCTAATGAAGACAAACCTGCGTATGGTCAAAAGGTAAATGAATTAAGACAAACTATTCAAAGTGAATTAGATGAAAGACAAAAGCTAATCAAAGAAGAGAAATTAAATCAACAGCTTTCTGAAGAAACAATTGATGTCACATTGCCAAGTCGTCATATTGAAATTGGATCAAAGCATCCTTTAACACGTACAGTTGAAGAGATTGAAGACTTGTTCTTAGGGTTAGGTTATGAAATTGTTGATGGTTATGAAGTTGAACAAGATTACTATAATTTTGAAGCTTTAAACTTACCTAAATCGCATCCAGCACGTGATATGCAAGATAGCTTTTATATCACAGAAGAAATTTTAATGCGTACACATACTTCACCAGTACAAGCACGTACTATGGAAAAACGTAAAGGACAAGGACCAGTCAAAATTATTTGTCCCGGTAAAGTTTATCGACGTGACTCAGATGATGCAACACATAGCCATCAATTTACACAAATTGAAGGTTTAGTAGTTGATAAAAATATTAAAATGAGCGATTTAAAAGGTACTTTAGAGTTAGTTGCCAAAAAATTATTCGGTGCAGATCGTGAGATTCGTTTACGCCCAAGTTATTTCCCGTTTACTGAACCATCAGTTGAAGTAGATGTATCATGTTTCAAATGTAAAGGGCATGGTTGTAATGTTTGTAAACATACAGGTTGGATTGAAATTTTAGGAGCGGGCATGGTTCACCCGAATGTATTAGAAATGGCCGGATTCGATTCTAAGGAATATTCTGGCTTCGCATTTGGTATGGGACCAGATCGAATTGCAATGTTAAAGTATGGTATTGAAGATATTCGTCACTTTTATACCAATGATGTCCGTTTCTTAGATCAATTTAAAGCTGTAGAAGATAGAGGTGAACAATAATGTTAATTTCAAATGAATGGCTAAAAGATTATGTGAATGTTGACCAGTCAGTTCAAGCGTTAGCAGAGAGAATTACAAGAACTGGAATTGAAGTCGATGATATTATTGACTATACAAAAGATATTAAAAAATTAGTAGTTGGACATGTCTTGTCGAAGACGCCACATCCAGATGCTGATAAATTAAATATTTGTCAAGTAGACTTAGGTGAAGAAGAACCAGTTCAAATTGTTTGTGGTGCACCAAATGTAGATGAAGGGCAACACGTGATTGTTGCTAAAGTTGGTGGTCGTTTACCTGGTGGAATTAAAATTAAACGTGCCAAATTACGTGGCGAACGCTCTGAAGGTATGATTTGCTCATTACAAGAAATAGGTATTTCAAGTCATGTAACTCCTAAAAATTATGAGTCAGGTATATATGTATTTCCAGAAGCAGTTAAACCTGGAACAGATGCGTTAGAAGCACTATATCTTAATGACCAAGTGATGGAATTTGATTTAACACCTAATCGTGCTGATGCATTAAGCATGGTAGGTACTGCGTATGAAGTCGCAGCTTTATATCAAACTAAAATGAATAAACCTCAGTTAACAAGCAATGAAAGTCAAGAGTCTGCTAAAGATGAACTAACAATAGAAGTTAAAAATGAAGATAAAGTACCTTACTATAGTGCACGTGTTGTTCATGACGTGACTATTGGTCCTTCTCCAGTATGGATGCAGTTCCGATTAATTAAAGCGGGAATACGTCCAATTAATAATGTGGTAGATATTTCCAATTATGTACTTTTAGAATATGGTCAACCTCTACACATGTTTGATCAAGAACAAATTGGTTCGCAATCTATAGAAGTTAGACAAGCTAAAAAAGATGAGACAATGAGAACTTTAGATGGTGAAGAACGTCGATTGTTAGATACTGACATTGTCATTACAAATGGCAAAGACCCTATTGCATTAGGAGGTGTTATGGGAGGAGATTTCTCTGAAGTCACTGAACAAACACGACATGTTGTAGTAGAAGGGGCTATCTTTGATCCTGTATCTATTCGACATACATCACGCCGTTTAAATTTAAGAAGTGAATCTTCGAGTCGATTTGAAAAAGGGATTGCAACTGAATTTGTCGATGAAGCTGTAGACAGAGCTTGTTATTTACTTGAAACATATGCTTCAGGAACAGTTTTAAAAGACCGAGTTTCGCATGGAGATTTAGGATCATTTGTGACCCCAATAGAAATTACTGCTGACAAAGTTAACCGTACAATTGGTTTTAATTTAACTGATGAAGAAATCATTGATATTTTTGAGCAATTAGGATTTAACACTGAAAATAAAAATGGTGAAATTATCGTGAACGTTCCATCAAGACGTAAAGATATTTCTATTAAAGAAGACTTAATAGAAGAAGTAGCACGTATATATGGATACGATGACATACCATCAACGCTACCTGTATTTAAAGATGTTAAAAGTGGAGAACTAACAGATCGACAGTTTAAAACGCGTACTGTTAAAGAAACACTTGAGGGCGCTGGGCTAGACCAAGCTATTACTTATTCATTGGTATCAAAAAATCATGCTACAGATTTTGCACTACAAAATCGTCCTACAATTGAATTACTTATGCCTATGAGTGAAGCACATTCCACATTACGTCAAAGTTTATTACCGCATTTAATTGATGCAGTATCATACAATGTTGCTCGTAAAAATACAAATGTTAAGTTATATGAAATTGGACGTGTCTTCTTTGGTAACGGTGAAGGTGAGTTACCAGATGAAGTAGAATACTTGAGTGGTATATTAACTGGAGACTTTGTTAATAACACTTGGCAAGGCAAGAAAGAGTCAGTTGATTTCTATTTAACTAAGGGTATTGTTGAACGTATTGCTGAAAAGCTTAATCTTCAATTCGATTTTAGAGCTGGTCAAATAGATGGGTTACATCCAGGAAGAACAGCAATTGTGTCACTTAATGGTAAAGATATTGGCTTCATAGGTGAGCTACACCCTACGTTAGCTGCAAACAATGATTTAAAGCGTACGTATGTATTTGAACTTAATTATGATGCAATGATGGAAGTTTCTGTTGGATATATTAATTATGAGCCTATACCTAGATTTCCAGGTGTAACACGTGATATTGCATTAGAAGTTAATCATGAAGTTACTTCATCTGAATTGTTATCCATTATTCATGAGAATGGTGAAGATATTTTAAATGATACACTCGTATTTGATGTATACGAGGGTGAACATTTAGAAAAAGGGAAAAAATCTATTGCAATTAGACTTAGTTATCTAGATACAGAAAACACACTTACCGATGAACGTGTAAATGCTGTGCATGATAAAATTTTAGAAGCACTTAAAAAGCATGGTGCAATTATTAGATAATTAACATAAAGGACTTACGCATTAGTAATAAATACTAGTGCGTAAGTCCTTTTATTTATTGTATTTTTGATTCATTAGATGAATTGCCTTATCTCTGTTTTTAAAATGTTTTTTTGAAATAGTATCAAGTTGTTGAATATCATATTTTTGAATGACTTTAGCGGCAATTAAATCTACTTTGTTACTTGCTCCTTTTGGTATTTCCATATGGAGTTTTTTAGAGATGTGGTCCATGTGTTTAACAAATGCATAACGAGAAATAATGCTTGCTGCCGCGATTGCTAGTGATTTAGATTCACCTTTTGTTTCAAATTTTGTTTTGTCAGGAAAAGGTAATGCTGATAATGCATAATGTTGATAAACTTCTCGTTTTGCAAATTGATCAATAACAATATAATCCAGTTGATCTTGCTCAATTTTTTGAAGCACATTTTTGATAGCTTCATTATGTAAGACAGCTTTCATTTTAACTTGAGACCATCCTATACTTTGTCGTTCGTTATACTTAACATTATCTAATGTTAATAAAGAATGCGGGATAAAGGTAATGAGCTGTTCTGCAAGATCGACGATTTTAGTATCGCTTAGTTTTTTTGAATCATCTACACCAAGTTCTTTTAAGATTTTGATATGTGATTGGCTCACATAAGCTGCACATACAGTCAATGGACCAAAATAGTCGCCACTGCCCGCTTCATCGCTTCCAATACAATGAAAACGATTATATTGAATACTAGTTGTATTTGATGATGTATGTTTGCTAGTTGTTGATTGTTTATCTGGTAGCAATTGACTCGCAAGTTGTTCAGCATTCTTACCTTGAAACATTACTTTGCCAGAACTATAGATATTGATAACAGTATTTTGATATCTCGTACGAGCTTTCATACCTTGAGGTAACTTCGTCGTCTCAAAAGTAGTTTGAGCCATCAATGATTGAATTTCTTTTGACGTGAGTTTGTATACGACATTTCCCATTAATTGAATCCTCTCTTTTTTTTTACTCTTTTATATTTTATCAAATTTTAATATTGAAGATAGTCTTAAGTGATATTGTTGAATATGTCATCTGTATTATCTTTTAATAACAGACGTTTACATCGGTATTTACACTCATGTATAATATTTGATGATAAGTAAAAATATGTAAAATACTACAATTTACAATTTAATAAATTGAAATTTGAAAAAATTGTTTAAGTTAAAATCATTTTAATCCAAGGTCAGGAGAAATTAGTATGGGTGAATTTAAAAATAGAATAAATGTTACGATTAATGATCAACATTTCACAATCATTGGCGAAGATAGCCCTGAACATATTCGTTATGTAGCACATCTTGTTGATGAAAAAATGCAAGAATTAGGTCAAAAATCAGCAGGTTTAGATACAACTCGAAAAGCGATTTTAACATCTGTGAATATTATGCATGAGAAAGTTATATTAGAAGAAGAGAACAGACGATTACAGCAAGAAATAAATCAATTAAAACAAAGAGATGAATAAATGCTCATTGATATAGTTGTTCTTCTTATTATTTGTTACTTTATAGTGATAGGGTTTCGTAGAGGTATTTGGTTATCGATATTGCACTTTGCTTCTTCAATTGTATCTTTATATATTGCGTCACAACATTATCAATCTATTGCGCAACGTTTAGTTGTCTTTGTGCCATTTCCGAAAACGGTGGCGTTTGACATGGTCTATACTATACCTTATGATCATTTGCAATACAGATTTGAAAAAGTGATAGCATTTATTATAATATTTGGTATGTGTAAGCTTATTTTGTATCTAGTTGTTGTTACATTTGATAATATAATAACGTATAAAAAGATACATTTAGTAAGTCGGATATCGAGTGTCGTTTTGAGTATCATAGCGGTTTTTATATATTTACAAATTGGACTTTATTTATTATCGCTATATCCGCATTCATTTATACAGTACCAATTATCTCAATCGCTATTAAGTCGAGTTGTGATTGAACAAATTCCTTATTTATCACAATTTATTTTAAGTTTATAAAGTAATGACATGAGGTCAGGACAAGTTCGAACGTTAATGTTATGTCCTGGTCTTCTTTTTATGGAGTGATATTGATGACAAAAAAAGATGTAATTCAATTATTAGAAAAAATAGCTATATATATGGAGCTAAAAGGAGAAAATACATTTAAAGTTTCAGCGTATAGAAAAGCCGCACAAAGTTTAGAGGTTGATGAGCGTACATTAGAAGAGATTGATGATGTAACAGAACTTAAAGGCATTGGAAAAGGCGTAGGAGAAGTTATTAATGAATTTAAAACACAAGGTCAATCATCGACCCTTCAAGCACTTCAAGATGAAGTACCTGAAGGGTTAGTGCCACTTTTGAAAATACAAGGATTAGGCAGTAAAAAAATAGCAAAACTATATCATGAACTTCAAATTACAGATAAAGAAACACTTCAAAAAGCCTGTGAAGAAGGTAAGGTTAGTGCTTTAAAAGGTTTTGCAAAAAAGACAGAGCAAAACATTTTAGAAGCAGTGAAGTCGATAGGTGCTAAAAAAGATCGTTATCCTATAGAGCTAATGAGAGGACTCAACCAAGAAATTGTAAAATTTATTGAACAGCTAGAAGGAGTTGAACAATATTCAACTGCTGGTAGTTTTCGAAGATATAAGGAAATGAGTAAAGATTTAGATTTCATAATTAGTACATCAGAGCCTAAAAAAGTTCAACAACAATTACTTCGTATTCCGAATAAAGTCAAAGATGTTGCTGTTGGGGATACTAAAATTTCTCTGGAATTAGCTTATGATGATGAGACGATTGGCGTTGATTTTAGATTGATAGAACCTGCTGCTTTTTACCATACTTTACAACACTTCACCGGTTCGAAGGATCATAATATTAGAATAAGACAATTAGCAAAAGCACGCGACGAAAAGGTTAGTGAGTATGGTATCGAACAACAAGATGGTAAGCTATTACAATTACAAAGTGAAGAAGCAATCTATCATCATTTTGGTGTAGATTGGATTGCGCCTGCCATGCGTGAAGATGGTAGTGAGTTTGATAAAGATCTGAGTCAAATCATTCAATTAGATGATATCAATGGAGATTTGCATATGCACACAACATATAGTGATGGTGCCTTTTCGATTAAAGAAATGATTGAAGCAAATATTGCAAAAGGTTATGAATTTATGGTCATTACAGATCACTCACAAAGTTTAAAAGTAGCTCATGGATTACAAGTCGACCGTCTGCTAAGACAAAATGAAGAAATAAAGCAATTAAATGAAGAATATAAAGAAATAGACATATATTCAGGAACAGAAATGGACATTTTACCTGATGGAACATTAGATTACGATGACGAAGTTTTGGCACAGCTTGATTATGTTATCGCAGCTATTCATCAAAACTTTAATCAATCTGAAGACGAAATCATGAAACGTTTGGAAACAGCATGTAGAAATCCATATGTGCGTCATATTGCTCATCCAACTGGTCGTATTATTGGACGTAGAAAAGGTTATAAAGCTAATATTGAAAAGTTAATGAATTTAGCCGAAGAAACAAATACAATTTTAGAGATTAACGCAAATCCTCATCGTTTAGATTTAAATGCAGAAATCGTTCGTAAATATCCAAAGGTTAAGTTGACAATTAATACGGATGCTCATCATACAAATCATCTTGATTTCATGAAATATGGTGTTGCTACTGCACAAAAAGGATTTGTCAATAAAGAGAGGGTCATTAATACAATGACGAAGGAAGCCTTTCGCTCATTTGTTGAAACGAATAAATATAAGAAATAGAGGGATTGCATGAGACAAAAAACATTAGATGTCTTGGAATTTGAAAAGATTAAATCATTTGTGGCTGATGAAACTATAAGTGATTTAGGTCGTGAAAAAGTACAAGAGATGGCTCCCGCTAGTAATTTTGATACAGTAGAATTTCAAATGAATGAAACAGATGAAATTTCACAAATCTATAACAAGCATCGATTACCAAGTTTAAGTGGTCTAGCAAAAGTGTCTCCACTTGTTCATAGGGCTAGCATAGGAGGCGTTTTAAATGTGGGGGAATTAAACAGAATTAAACGCCTAGTTCAAGTGCAAAATCAATTTAAAACATTTTACAATCAAATGCTAGAGGAAGATGAAGAGGTTAAGTATCCTATATTGCATGATAAAATGAATCATCTACCGATACTTACAGATTTATTTAAAGAAATTAATGAAAAATGTGATGCACACGATTTATTTGACCATGCGAGTTATACTTTACAAAGTATTAGAAGTAAAATTTCAAGAACAAATCAACGAATTCGTCAAAATTTAGATAGAATAGTGAAAAATCAAGGAAATCAAAAAAAACTATCTGATGCAATTGTAACAGTAAGAAATGATCGCAATGTTATTCCGGTGAAAGCTGAATATAGACAAGATTTTAATGGTATTGTTCATGACCAATCTGCATCAGGACAAACACTATATATTGAACCGAATTCTGTTGTAGAGATGAATAATCAAATTAGTCGTTTGCGTAATGATGAAGCAGTTGAACGTGAACGTATATTGACTGAATTGACGGGATTAGTTTCGGCGGACTCTGACGCATTACTCGTTGCTGAATCGGTCATGGGTCAAATCGATTTTTTAATTGCTAAAGCTCGTTATGCGCGCACTATAAAAGGCACAAAACCTACATTTAAAGAGGATCGAACGATATATTTACCCAATGCATTTCACCCTTTATTAGACAAAGATACTGTTGTAGCAAATACAATTGAATTTATTGACGATGTAGAAACAGTCATTATTACTGGACCAAACACGGGTGGTAAGACTGTTACTTTAAAAACACTAGGTTTGATAATTGTCATGGCACAGTCAGGATTGTTAATTCCTACACTGGATGGAAGTCAATTAAGTATCTTTGAAAATGTGTATTGTGATATTGGAGATGAACAATCTATAGAACAATCATTATCAACGTTTTCATCTCACATGAAAAATATTGTGGAAATATTACAAGATGCAGATCAAAATAGTCTAATTTTATTTGATGAACTAGGCGCAGGTACAGATCCAAGTGAAGGTGCGGCACTCGCAATGAGCATCTTAGATTATGTACGTCGTTTAGGATCTTTAGTTATGGCGACAACACATTACCCTGAATTAAAAGCTTATAGTTATAATCGGGAAGGTGTCATGAATGCAAGTGTTGAATTTGACGTTGATACTCTGAGTCCGACTTATAAATTATTAATGGGTGTTCCGGGGCGATCTAATGCCTTCGATATTTCAAAAAAACTTGGTCTAAGTCTCAACATCATTAATAAAGCTAAGACAATGATAGGGACAGACGAGCAAGAAATCAATGCCATGATTGAATCATTAGAACACAATTCAAAACGTGTTGACCAACAACGAATAGAATTAGATCGACTTGTGAGAGAAGCACAGGAAACTCACGATGCCTTGTCTAAACAATATCAACAGTATCAAAATTATGAGAAATCTTTGATGGAGGAAGCTAAAGAAAAAGCTAATCAGCGTGTGAAATCTGCGACTAAAGAAGCGGACGAAATTCTTAAAGAACTTAGAAATCTAAGAGATCATAAGGGCGCTGAAGTAAAAGAACATGAATTAATTGATAAAAAGAAACAACTTGATGATCAATATGAGGCAAAATCAATTAAGCAACATGTTCAAAAGAAAAAGTATGATACGATTCATGCTGGAGATGAAGTGAAAGTTTTATCTTACGGTCAAAAAGGTGAAGTGCTTGAACTTGTAGGTAACGAAGAAGCAGTTGTACAAATGGGAATTATTAAAATGAAATTACCTATTGAAGATTTAGAAAAAACGAAAAAGAAAAAAGAAAAACCTACAAAAATGGTAACAAGACAAAATAGACAAACTATTAAAACAGAACTTGATTTAAGAGGGTATCGTTACGAAGAAGCTTTAAATGAATTAGATCAATATCTTGATCAGGCGGTTTTAAGCAATTACGAACAAGTTTATATTATTCATGGTAAAGGTACGGGAGCACTTCAAAAAGGTGTTCAACAACATTTGAAAAAACATAAAAGCGTTAGACAATATAGAGGAGGTATGCCTAGTGAAGGTGGATTTGGTGTCACTGTGGCAGAACTCAAGTAACCTTAAGATATGAGTAATGTGACTATATCTGAATAATTAAATGGACAATTTTATAGAACTCAGTATTAAAAATATTTAATGAAATGTGCTTAATATCAAGTATAAAGTTTAAGAGAGGACAAGGGCGCACATTAGCCTAATAACTAGTGTGTTAAGACGCTCTAAACTCGCTAAGTTTGTTAAGAGCATCTATAATGCAAAGGTAATTAATCTCTGTTATAATTTGTTCATCATTGAAAATTAAGGAGGATTGGCATTATGGCAATCGTAAAAGTAACTGATTCTGATTTTGATAGCAAAATTGAATCTGGTGTTAAATTAGTTGATTTCTGGGCGACTTGGTGTGGACCTTGTAAAATGATTGCACCAGTTTTAGAAGAACTAGCAGGAGACTATGATGGTAAAGCTGACATCTTAAAATTAGATGTTGACGAAAACCCATCAACTGCAGCGAAATATGAAGTAATGAGTATCCCAACTTTAATTGTATTTAAAGATGGCGAACCAGTTGATAAAGTTGTAGGTTTCCAACCTAAAGAAAACTTAGCAGAAGTATTAGATAAACATCTATAAGATTAACATAAATAAAGACTGGGGCATTACATTGAGTAATTGCTCCAGCTTTATTTTGTTTTCATTAATCAATTTGATAATGGAAAGGAGGAGCCCTTTGGAGGAATATCAAAAGAAAATTAAAGAAAAATTAAACGTAGTCCCTTTAGAGCCGGGTTGTTACTTAATGAAAGATAGAAATGATCAGGTTATATATGTGGGGAAGGCAAAGCGTTTAAGAAATCGTCTACGTTCTTATTTTACGGGCGCACATGATGCTAAAACAACCCGTTTGGTTGGAGAAATACGTAACTTTGAATTTATCGTGACATCAAGTGAGACAGAATCGCTATTGCTAGAGCTTAATCTTATAAAACAGTATCAACCCCGATATAATATTTTATTAAAAGATGATAAAAGTTACCCTTTTATTAAAATTACCAAAGAAAAGCATCCACGATTACTTGTTACTCGTACTGTAAAAAAGAATTCAGGTAAATACTTTGGTCCATATCCTAATGCATATTCTGCACAAGAAACAAAGAAATTACTTGATCGTATCTATCCATTTAGAAAATGCGATAATATGCCAGATAAGCTGTGTCTTTATTACCATATTGGACAATGCATGGGACCGTGTGTCTATGATGTTGATTTAGAGAAGTATGCTCAAATGACAAAAGAAATTACGGACTTTCTAAATGGGGAAGATAAAACAATTTTGCATCATTTAGAAGACCGCATGAAAAAAGCGAGTGAACAGTTAGATTTTGAACAAGCAAAAGAATATAGAGATATGATTCAACACATTCACAATTTAACTAAAAAACAAAAGATTATGTCTTCAGATAATACAATTAGAGATGTTTTTGGTTATAGTGTTTCTAAAGGCTGGATGTGTGTTCAAGTCTTCTTCGTTAGACAAGGTAATATGATAAAACGTGATGCTACAATGATACCGATACAACAAACAGAGGAAGAAGAATTTTATACTTTTATAGGTCAATTTTATAGTTTAAATCAGCATCTATTACCTAAGGAAGTTCATGTACCTAAAAATCTTGATAAAGATATCATTCAGTCGGTGGTAGATACTAAGATTGTTCAACCAGTACGAGGAGCTAAAAAAGACATGATTAATTTAGCGAATCACAATGCTGAAGTACAACTCGATAATAAATTTGAATTAATTGCTAGAGATGAGTCAAGAACAATCAAAGCAATTGAAGAATTAGGAGAGCGTATGGGTATCCAAACACCAATAAGAATTGAAGCTTTTGATAATTCAAATATTCAAGGTGTTGATCCAGTTTCAGCAATGGTTACATTTGTAGATGGCAAACCTCATAAAAAAGATTATCGAAAATATAAGATTAAAACAGTGGAAGGACCTGATGATTATAAATCTATGAGAGAGGTCGTTCGTAGACGCTATACACGTGTACTCAACGAGGGGCTACCTCTACCAGATTTAATAATAGTTGATGGTGGGAAAGGTCATATGAATGGTGTGATGGATGTACTCGAAAATGAGCTTGGGCTAGATATACCAGTTGCTGGTTTACAAAAAAATGATAAACACCAAACATCTGAACTACTTTATGGAGCAAGTGCTGAAATAGTACCTTTAAAAAAGAACAGTCAAGCATTTTATCTATTACACCGCATACAAGATGAGGTTCATCGATTTGCAATTACATTCCACCGACAAACACGTCAAAAGACAGGTCTGAAATCTGTTCTAGATGACATTGATGGTATTGGAACTAAGAGAAAAACTTCATTATTACGTACATTTGGATCGATAAAAAAAATGAAAGAAGCATCCTTTGATGAATTACGACAAGCAGGCTTGCCTGAAAAGGTTGCTAAAAACCTTCAAAACGCGTTACAAAACAAATAATTATTAAAAAGTGGGCATGAGAATCATTCTCATGCCCAAAAATTGTGAAATTAATGTTACAATGTACGTAACAAAAGCTAATTTTTTAAAGTTGTATGGAAGCGTTTTCTAAATGAGAAGAGTTATCACTTCATGTTGATTGTCACAACTAATAGATTTCCAAAACTTTTAAACTTTCTGCTCAATGACTGGCTTTTTACTTTTTTAAGTCCTACTTGTGTATAGGTCGATATTAATTATATAGACAAGTACTAAATAAAAAAGTAAATCAACGCTGGTCTTTTATGTAAAACTTTAGGGCATTTTGCATACAAGTTTCTAAGAATTAGCAATTTAAATTATATGTTTCGCAGGGGGGACTCTTTTTGGCTCAATCAAAGAATGAATTTTACCTTAGAAGATTACATTCGTTATTAGGGGTTATTCCGATAGGTGCATTTTTAATTGTACACTTAATGGTAAACCATCAAGCAACGCAAGGTGCTGAAGCTTTTAATAGAGCTTCAGGATTTATGGAATCTTTACCATTCCTTATTGTGATGGAATTTATACTTATTTATATACCATTGTTATATCATGGTTTGTTCGGTTTACACATCGCATTCACTGCTAAGGAGAACATCGGGCATTACTCATTATTTAGAAACTGGATGTTTTTCTTCCAACGTGTAAGTGGTATTTTAGCATTTGTTTTTATTGCAATGCACTTATGGCAAACACGTTTGCAAAAAGCTTTTTATGGTAAATCTGTGGACTATAATCTAATGCATGAAACATTACAACATCCGTTATGGGCAATCTTTTACATTATTTGTGTCATTGCTGTTGTTTTCCATTTTGCTAATGGTTTATGGTCATTTTGTGTAACATGGGGCTTTTTACAATCTAAAAAATCACAACGTGTTTTTACTTGGATTTCACTCATAGTATTTTTAGTGATTTCTTATATTGGTGTTGCAGCCGTTATTGCGTTTATATAAGTATACGAATTTTCATTTTGAAATAAGCGAGTATAGATAAATTTACTACTTAGAAATTATGAAACGTTAAAAATTAACTGTTTCGTATTTAGTTTATATCTGAAATTAAAAGTAGGGCTTTAGATTTAAATATTCAGGGGAGTGACATTTCTATGGCAGAGAAAAAAATTATTGTTGTCGGTGGAGGACTAGCCGGTCTGATGTCAACAATTAAAGCGGCAGAACAAGGTGCACATGTAGATTTATTTTCCATTGTACCGGTAAAGCGTTCGCACTCTGTTTGTGCACAAGGTGGCATAAATGGTGCTGTTAATACTAAAGGTGAGGGAGATTCACCGTGGATTCACTTTGATGATACTGTTTATGGTGGAGACTTCCTGGCTAATCAACCACCAGTCAAAGCAATGGCTGATGCTGCACCTAAAATCATCCATCTGTTAGATCGTATGGGGGTTATGTTTAACAGAACGAAAGAAGGATTATTAGACTTTAGACGTTTTGGCGGTACACTACATCATAGAACAGCTTTTGCTGGCGCAACGACAGGTCAACAATTACTTTATGCATTAGATGAGCAAGTTCGTTCATACGAGGTAGATGGTTTAGTAACTAAATACGAAGGATGGGAATTTCTAGGTATTGTTAAAGACGAAGAAGATGCTGCAAGAGGTATTGTCGCTCAAAATATGACAACATCAGAAATTCAATCATTCGGTTCAGATGCTGTCATCATGGCAACAGGTGGTCCTGGTATTATCTTTGGTAAAACGACGAATTCAATGATTAATACAGGTTCAGCGGCGTCCATCGTTTATCAGCAAGGTGCGATTTATGCAAATGGTGAATTCATCCAAATACATCCGACTGCGATTCCTGGAGATGACAAATTACGTCTTATGAGTGAATCAGCTCGTGGTGAAGGTGGTCGAATTTGGACGTATAAAGATGGTAAACCTTGGTACTTCTTAGAAGAAAAATATCCAGATTATGGTAACTTGGTTCCACGTGATATAGCGACACGTGAAATTTTCGATGTTTGTATTAACCAAAAGTTAGGTATCAATGGAGAAAACATGGTCTACCTTGATTTATCTCATAAAGATCCACACGAATTGGATGTTAAATTAGGTGGTATTATTGAAATTTATGAAAAATTCACAGGTGATGATCCACGTAAAGTTCCAATGAAAATCTTCCCAGCAGTGCATTATTCAATGGGTGGTTTATACGTAGACTATGATCAAATGACTAATATCAAAGGGTTATTTGCAGCTGGTGAATGTGATTTCTCACAACATGGTGGTAACCGTTTAGGTGCCAATTCTTTACTTTCAGCTATTTATGGAGGTACAGTAGCAGGTCCTAACGCTATCAAATATGTTGAAAATGTTGAAAAATCGTATACAGATCTAGATGACAGTATTTTCGAAGCTCGTGTTAAAGAAGAGAAAGAAAAATTTGATCATTTATTAAATATGCGTGGAACTGAAAATGCTTATAAACTTCACCGTGAATTAGGTGAAATTATGACAGCTAACGTAACTGTAGTTCGTGAAAATGAAAAGTTGCTTGAAACAGATAAAAAAATTCAAGAGCTTATGAAACGTTATGAAGATATCGATATGGAAGATACGCAAACATGGAGCAACCAAGCAGTATTCTTCACACGACAATTATGGAATATGTTGGTTCTTGCTCGTGTGATTACGATTGGTGCATATAATCGTAACGAATCTAGAGGTGCACATTACAAACCTGAATTCCCAGAACGTAATGATGAAGAATGGTTAAAAACAACCATGGCTCGTTATAAAGGTAGAAGTGAAAAGCCAGAATTTACTTATGAGCCAGTAGATGTAAGTTTAATTCCACCTCGTAAGCGTGACTACACAAGTAAGTCTAAAGGAGGTAATAAGTAATGGCTAATCAATCATTAAAAGAAACTCCAAAAACTCAAAGTAATCCACAAACTCAAGTACAAGGTCAAAATCAACAACCAAAACAAAAAACAGTAAAATTGATAATTAAACGTCAAGATAATAGCGAATCAAAACCTTATGAAGAATCATTTGAAATTCCTTATAAGGAAAATTTAAACGTAATTGCATGTTTGATGGAGATCAGAAGAAATCCAGTCAACTCTAAAGGCGAAAAAACGACGCCAGTCACATGGGATATGAATTGCCTCGAAGAAGTATGTGGCGCTTGTTCAATGGTTATTAACGGCCGTGCACGACAATCATGTTCAGCTATTGTTGATCAATTAGAACAACCAATTCGTCTTGAACCTATGAGTACTTTCCCTGTCATTCGAGATTTACAAGTTGATCGCTCAAGAATGTTCGATAACTTAAAACGAATGAAAGCATGGATTCCTATTGATGGAACATATGACTTAGGGCCTGGACCACGTATGCCAGAGAAAAAACGTCAAACTGCATATGAATTGTCTAAATGTATGACATGTGGTGTATGCTTAGAAGTATGTCCAAATGTCACAAAAAATAATAAATTTGTTGGTGCACAAGCTATTTCTCAAGTACGTTTGTTCGACTTACATCCTACAGGTTCCATGACTAAAGATGAGCGTTTAGATGCATTGATGAGTGCAGGAGGACTGCAAGAATGTGGTAATTCTCAAAACTGTGTGAATGCATGTCCTAAAGGTATACCATTGACAACGTCAATTGCCGCAATGAATAGAGAAACTTCTTTCCATATGTTTAAATCATTCTTTGGTTCTGACCACCAAGTAGATTAATATAGCTTATAGTGACCAAGGCAACCTTGCCTTGGTCATTTTTTGATGATTGTAGAATAAAGATAGGAACATCACTTTACAAGAACTATAAACGTAAATATCTACAGTTAAATGATACTGTGATACAATGTAAGGTAATTGTAAAAATAAGGGTGAAGAAGTATGAATAAACCTATTGGAGTCATTGATTCAGGTGTTGGTGGTCTTACTGTAGCTAAGGAAATTATGAGACAGTTACCAAATGAAACTATTTATTATTTAGGTGATATAGCACGGTGTCCATATGGTCCAAGACCAGGAGAAGAAGTTAAAAAATTCACAACGGAACTAGCTCAAAAATTGATGGAATTTGATATAAAAATGCTAGTTATTGCTTGCAATACTGCTACGGCAGTTGCATTAAATTATTTACAAAACATATTACCTATTCCTGTCATTGGTGTTATCGAACCTGGAGCAAGAACTGCTATAATGACTACAAAAAATCAAAATGTATTAGTTTTAGGAACCGAAGGAACAATTAAATCAGAAGCGTATCGCACACATATAAAAAAGATAAATCCAAATGTGAATGTCTATAGTGTTGCATGCCCGGGCTTTGTTCCTCTAGTTGAACAAATGCGCTATAAAGACCCTATAATCACTAATATTGTGATTCATCAAACGTTGAAGCAATGGAGAAACAGTGATGCGGACACGGTTATTTTAGGATGCACGCACTATCCGTTGTTATATCAGCCTATTTATGAATATTTTAGTGGTACTAAAACAGTTATCTCATCTGGCCTAGAAACAGCAAGAGAAGTAAGTGCATTACTCACATTTAGCAATGAGCATGCCAGTTACACAGAACATCCCCGACATAGATTTTTTGCGACTGGTGACACCACACATATTAAAAATATTATTGATGAATGGTTAAATATGAAAGTTGAAGTCCAAAGAATAACTGTAGATGATTCATAGAAGGAGAGAATGATATGGAAGATATTGTTATTGCAACTAATAATCAAGGTAAGATAAACGATTTTAAAGCTATTTTTAAAAATCAACATGTTATTGGAATTTCTGAGTTAATTGAGGATTTTGATGTAGAAGAAACAGGTTCCACATTTGAAGAAAATGCTAAGTTAAAATCCGAAGCAGTAGCACATGCATTAAATAAGCGTGTTATTGCAGATGATAGTGGACTTGAAGTGTTCGCATTAAATGGAGAACCAGGCGTATATTCAGCTCGTTATGCAGGATTAGGTAAGAATGATGAAGATAATATTGAAAAGTTGTTAACGAACTTAGAAGATGTTCAAGACCGTCGTGCTCAATTTGTTTGTGTGATTAGTATGAGTGCGCCTAATGAAAAAACAAAAACATTTAAAGGAACAGTTTCTGGAGTGATAACAACTGAACGACATGGAAAGAATGGTTTTGGTTATGATCCAATATTTTTTGTCCCAGAATTAAATAAAACGATGGCGGAAATTACAAATGATGAAAAGGGTAAAATCAGTCATCGTGGAAATGCTATTCGACTGTTAAAAGAATATTTAGAGGGTGAACAACATGTCTAAGTGGATTATTCTTAGTGATAATCACAAAGAAACAGGTATCTTATATCATATTTATGAACTACATAAAGATGCAGATAAATTTTTACATTTAGGGGATTCTGAATTTAGTTATAATGACACAGAACTTAGTTTGTATCAGCGTGTGAAAGGTAATTGTGATTTTTATCCAGAGTTTTTAGAAGAAGCAACCACTGAAGAAAACGGAATCCGTGCCTTTTATACTCATGGACATCTTTATCAAGTAAACCAAACACGAATGAAACTGGCAGAAAAGGCAAAAGAATTAGGATGTTTGTTTGCCTTCTATGGACATACACATGTGGCAAAATATGAGCAAATAGGTGGTATCCATGTAATTAATCCTGGTAGTATTTCTCAATCACGTAGTCAAATTGAAGAAACTTTTGCCGAACTCGTATACAAGGAAGATGAAAATACCATCATTTTGAATTTTAGAAATAGAGAAAATCAGATCATTGAAACAGTTAAGATTGAATTTTAGACAGTTAGGAATAATAAGAGCATAACTTTTATATAAAGAATAAACCTGGGACATTAAAATGTTTCAGGTTTATTAATGATGTGGTAATTGATGGCTGGGTTAAACTATCGTGATGTTTACGCCTTATTCAGTTTGCACTTTGATACTTAATAGTGAGATTTAATCTCTGTTGAATTATATTATTGTACTTTAGAAAATAAAAAAGGAGCCTCATTCAATGAGACTCCTTTTTGTTATAGCGTCCTGGGAGGGATTCGAACCCCCGACCGATGGCTTAGAAGGCCATTGCTCTATCCAGCTGAGCTACCAGGACATTTTCAACACAAGAATTATTATATCTAAATATATGTCTTTTAGCAATAGGTACCTAATAAAAATTATTTATATTTTTCACTATAATAGAGGTTTTTATACATAAATGTTAATTTGATATAAAATCTCATATGTTTATATCAATAAAATCGAGCACAATACAGTTGTGCATGCCTAACTGTTAAAAAACTTAAATAAAGCAACAGTTAGGAACTCGTAATTACTTAGTATGAAAAATGCAACAAATTGAGTCAAATTAACTTTATAGTATAGGTAACAAAACGATAGAGATAACGAATCAAAACGTATCCGATCGTTTTGGAGTTATTAACTCATTTAGGAGTGTTAATAATGAAATTATTTAACGCTTTTAAAGACATCTTAGAAGCAGCCATCACTAACGATGGCACTCAATTAGGGGCAAGTATTGTTAACATCATAGAAAGTAGCGTTGATATGGTGAATCGATTTTTGGGAAATTAGTTCATCATCAACGATCTAGCATAATAATAAAATTTATTTAAAGGAGTTTTGAATAATGGAACAATTATTTGACGCAATTAGAAGTGTAGTAGATGCAGGAATCAACCAAGATTGGTCTCAATTAGCTTCAGGCATCGCTGGTATTGTTGAAAATGGTGTTAGTATTATTTCTAAATTATTAGGTCAATAATTTAAAAATTAAAACTTTAAAATTTAAATAATTAATTAGGGAGAGATAAACATGTCAAAATTAGCAGAAGCTATTGCAAATACAGTAAAAGCAGCACAAGATCAAGATTGGACTAAATTAGGAACTAGTATCGTTGACATCGTAGAAAGTGGCGTTAGCGTATTAGGTAAAATCTTCGGATTTTAATTAATCTTAGTTTTTTAAAATATAAATTTAAATAATTAATTAGGGAGAGATAAACATGTCAAAATTAGCAGAAGCTATTGCAAATACAGTAAAAGCAGCACAAGACCAAGATTGGACTAAATTAGGAACTAGTATCGTTGATATCGTAGAAAGTGGCGTTAGCGTATTAGGTAAAATCTTCGGTTTCTAATACACGATTAATTATTGGCCAGAGCGAATGCTCTGGTCTTTTTTTGTGCCATTTTATTTGTTACTATTTTAGTAAAAAAAGATTGTTAATAAATAGGAGATTTGAATATGAAATTCAAAAATATATTATTTGATTTCGACGATACATTAGTGGATTTTTATGACGCTGAGAAAAAAGCGTTTTATAATTTAGCGCAGAAATACAATCATCAGCCAACTCAACAGGATTTCGAACATTTTAAGAAAGTGAACCAAGCGCATTGGGAAGCATTTCAACAAAATAAATTGACTAAAGATGAAGTGCTGTCACAACGATTTATTAATTATTTTAATGACTATCAAATTCATGTAAATGGAAAAGAAGCTGATGAGTGCTTTAGAGCTGAATTAGCAAAGGCACCAGTTAAATTATTTGATCATACATTAGAAGTTATACAACAATTAAAATTAAATCATTCTCTCTATATAGTAACCAATGGTGTAACAGAAACACAGCTACGACGAATTGCTCAGACACAATTTAATGAAATATTTCAAGATGTCTTTATATCTGAACAAGCTGGATTTCAAAAGCCGATGACAGAGTTCTTCGATTTTGTGTTTGAACATATCGGAGAGAATAACAGGAATCAAACTCTAATTGTGGGAGATTCTTTAACGTCTGACATTTTAGGTGGTAAAAATGCTAATATATCAACATGTTGGTTTAATATTAGACAAAAAGAAAACCATACGTCTATTCAACCGGATTATATCATTAATGATTTATCAGAAATGATTCGCATTGTTGAGTGAATAGAAGAGATAAAGACAATTGAAGAAGTATAAGTTGAGCCAACACTTGTAGAATTTATCATTACAAGTGTTGGCTCAGTTTAGTTGATATATATTATCGTTACGACATTATGGATTCCATATTAAGATGTCGTGCCCCTCAGGATTTTTGGTTTCTACATCTTTAAAACCCTGTTTTAAAAAGAATTCTTTTGAGTTATTTCTAGCAATAGCTTTAATTGGTTTTTTATTTTCTTTAGCAAAGTTTAATAGTTGCTTAGCATATCCACGTCTTTGGTACGTATCTAATACTTCTAATTTCCAAAGAAGAATATAGTCATTGCTATTAGGGAAATAGGTTTCTTCTACTTCTCCTTTATCAAGTAATGCCATTCTCGCAACTAATTTATTACCAACAAAAATTCCATAAAAAGGAGAATCGGAACTTGCATCAATCATTTGTCCCTTTAACTCCTCAATCATATATAGGTTCTTGTTACCAAATTCTCTGAAATCAGCGAAAAGCTCATCTGTTTTGTAATTGATTTGTAAATGTTTAACTTCACCCATAACGTTATCCCCCTTTGTTTCTTTATTTTATTATACCCTCTTTAAAATGCTTTTTCATTTAATAATCATACTTAGTTGATTTGTAAAAAATTTAGATAAATTAATTTATAAGCCGTTAAATTGTCAATGAGAAATATAATCTTTATACTATATGAGGAATAGTGATAATGAAGGAGTAAAAACATGAAGTGTAATACGTTAAAGTTAACTGAACAGGATCAGTTCATTAATAAAATAAAAAATAGTGAATCTCAAATTACATCTTTTTATGAATATGATGCAGCGAAAAAGGAAAGCTTTTATAGAAGATTAAAAACACCTAATAATGGAAGGGAATTTCATTTATCACGAGTGATTAAATCTTACATGAATGAATTAAAGTTAACACATCAGCAGCTGAATAACATAGATGCTTTAGCTGATGGTGCAAAAGTAGTGATTGGTGGACAACAAGCTGGTCTTTTTGGGGGTCCACTGTATACGTTTCATAAGATTTTCTCAATTATAACTTTAAGTCGTCAACTTTCTGAGGAATATGATACTCCTATTGTACCTGTGTTTTGGATTGCAGGTGAGGACCATGATTTTGAAGAGGTGAATCATACGTATGCATTCAATAATAAAGAAACTACCTTGAAAAAAGTAAAGTATCATACGATGACACCACCAGATAGTAATGTTTCAAGATATACTCCTGATAAGAACGAATTAAAAGCATCATTAAATCACTTTTTTAAAGAAATGAAGGAAACTGTACATACTCAAGATGTTTATCAAATGTGCGTCAATATTATTAATCAATTTGATTCATGGACTGATATTTTTAAGGGATTGATACATGAAGTGTTTAAGGATTATGGGATTTTACTTATTGATGCTCAATACCCTGAATTAAGACAGATGGAGAAACCGTTGTTTAAAGAAATATTAGAAAAGAGGAATCAAGTCGATCAATCTTTTCGTGAAACTCAGATACGAACAACTCAACAACAACTTCCATCAATGATACAAACAGAGACAAACACGCATTTATTTATCCATGAAGACGGAATGAGACAGCTTTTAAATTTTGATGGCACTTATTTTAAACTGAATAAAACTGAGAAACGTTACACGAAACAAAATTTATTAGATATTATAGAAAGAGAGCCTGAAAGAATTTCTAATAATGTTGTTACTCGTCCAGTTGTAGAGGAATGGTTGTTTAACACAGTAGCATTTATCGGAGGCCCAAGCGAAATCAAATATTGGGCAGAATTAAAAGGTGTTTTCGATACGTTAAATGTAGAAATGCCTATTGTTATGCCAAGATTAAGAATCACGTATTTGTATGCTAGAACTAAAAAGTTATTAAAACAATATAATTTATCGATAGAGTCTGTCATTGCTAATGGAGTAGAACAGGAACGTCAACGTTTTGTTCGTGAAAAAGCATCAAATAATTTTATAAATGAAGTAGAAGAAATGAAAATTCAGCAACAAGAACTTTATAACAATTTATTCACCTATGTGGAAAATAATCATGACAACCAACTTCTTTTAGAAAAAAATAATCAAATTCATCTCAATCAGTACGATTATTTAATCAAACGGTACTTACTGAATATTGAAAGAGAAAATGATATAAGTATGCGACAGTTTAGAGAAATTAGTGAAACACTCCATCCAATGGGTGGTCTACAAGAAAGAGTTTGGAATCCACTTCAAATTATGAATGATTTTGGGATAGATGTGTTCAGTCCCTCCACCTATCCACCACTTTCTTACTCGTTTGATAATTTGATTATAAATCCTTGATATGACAATGTTTTTGCCCGTTTTATCTTATAGATAAAACGGGTTTTTTTGTGTTTGAGCAAATTATTTGCACCTTTTTTGTATAATTAGTGGAGGATAGTGGGGAGATGTGGTAAATTATAAATAAGGTGAGGTGATAAAAAATGTTCATGGGAGAATTCGATCATCAATTGGATACAAAAGGACGTATGATTATACCGTCCAAATTTCGTTATGATCTAAATGAACGTTTTATTATCACAAGAGGCCTTGATAAATGTTTATTTGGTTACACTCTAGAAGAGTGGCAGCAAATTGAAGAGAAGATGAAAACCTTACCTATGACAAAAAAAGACGCGCGTAAATTTATGCGTATGTTCTTCTCAGGTGCTGTAGAAGTAGAATTAGATAAACAAGGGCGTATTAATATTCCGCAAAATTTAAGAAAATATGCCAATTTAAGTAAGGAATGTACAGTAATTGGTGTCTCAAATCGTATTGAGATTTGGGACAGAGAAACTTGGAATGATTTCTATGATGAATCTGAAGAAAGTTTCGAAGACATTGCTGAAGATTTAATAGATTTTGATTTTTAAATGGAGGAATTTAGATGTTTCATCATGTGAGCGTCATGTTAAACGAAACCATTGATTATTTAAATATTAAAGAAGATGGTGTGTATGTTGACTGTACGTTGGGTGGAGCAGGACATGCCCTCTATTTACTTAATCAATTAAATGATAAAGGTAGACTTATTGCGATTGATCAAGATTTAACAGCCATAGAAAATGCGAAAGAAGTTTTAAAAGAACATTTGCACAAAGTCACTTTTGTTCATAACAACTTTCGAGAATTAACAAATATTTTAAATGAATTAGAAATTGAAAAAGTAGATGGTATTTATTATGACTTAGGTGTTTCAAGCCCGCAATTGGATGTGCCTGAAAGAGGCTTTAGTTATCACAATGATGCGAAACTAGATATGCGAATGGATCAAACACAATCACTTTCTGCGTATGAAGTAGTTAATCAATGGTCTTATGAAGCATTAGTTAGGATTTTCTTTCGTTACGGTGAAGAGAAATTTTCTAAACAGATTGCACGCAGAATTGAAGCCCATCGAGAACAACAACCTATAGAAACAACTTTAGAACTAGTTGATGTCATTAAAGAAGGCATACCAGCGAAAGCAAGACGAAAAGGGGGACATCCTGCGAAACGCGTGTTCCAAGCTATTCGAATTGCTGTGAATGATGAGTTATCAGCTTTTGAAGATTCAGTTGAGCAAGCCATTGAATGTGTGAAGGTCGGAGGTAGAATTTCAGTTATTACTTTCCACTCTTTGGAAGATCGTTTGTGTAAACAAATTTTCCAAGAGTTTGAGAAAGGTCCAGACGTACCAAGAGGTCTACCTGTTATTCCCGAAGCATATACACCTAAGTTAAAACGAGTCAATCGTAAACCGATTACCGCTACTGATGACGATTTAAACGAAAACAATCGAGCACGTAGCGCCAAGTTACGCGTAGCAGAAATATTAAAATAAGGAGTAAGTGTAATGGCTGTAGAAAAAATTTATCAACCTTATGATGAAGCGACACAAACCAGTATCCCACAAAGACAACCACAATCGAGTCCTGAAAAACAAACCGTTAAAAGAAAAGTTGTTGTTCAACTTACTAGATTTGAAAAAATTTTATACATAGCTTTAATAACTGTAATTGCTCTAATAAGTATTTATATGCTATCTTTAAAAATGGATGCGTACGATACGCGAGGAAAAATTGCAGATTTAGATCAAAAAATAGAGAAACAATCTAGTGAGAACAGCGCATTAAAGTCTGAAATTAAGAAAAATTCTTCATATGAACGCATTTACGACAAGGCTAAGAAGCAGGGCATGAGTCTAGAGAACGACAATGTAAAGGTAGTGCGTAATAATGGCGAAGCGAAAAATTAAAATTAAAAAAAATAAAATAGGAGCAGTCCTACTTGTTGGTTTATTCGGACTGCTCTTTTTTATATTGGTGCTAAGGTTTTCTTATGTAATGATTACTGGCCACTCTAATGGTCAAGATTTAATTATGAAAGCCAATGAGAAATACTTAGTCAAAAATTCTCAACAACCAGAACGAGGTAAGATTTATGATCGTAATGGTAAAGTTTTAGCAGAAGATGTAGAAAGATATAAACTTGTTGCAGTTGTGGATAAAAAAGCAAGTAAAGAAAGTAAAAAGCCGCGACACGTGGTTGATAAAAAAAAGACAGCAAAAAAATTAGCTGAAATCATAGATATGGACGCTGACGAAATAGAAAAACGACTTAATAATAAGAAAGCCTTTCAAATCGAATTTGGTCAGAAAGGTACTAATTTAACTTATCAAGAAAAAGAAAAAATAGAGAAAATGAAATTACCTGGTATAGCACTTTACCCAGAAACTGAGCGGTTTTATCCTAATGGTAATTTTGCCTCCCATTTAATAGGCATGGCACAGAAAGATCCTGATACTGGTGAATTAAATGGTGCATTAGGTGTTGAAAAAATATTCAATAGTTATTTAAATGGATCAAGAGGTGCACTTAAATATATACATGATATATGGGGCTACATCGCACCTAATACGAAGAAAGAGCAGCAACCTAAACGTGGAGACGATGTACACTTAACAATTGATTCTAATATACAAGTCTTTGTGGAAGAAGCTCTTGATGACATGGTTGAACGCTATGCTCCAAAAGATTTATTTGCAGTAGTAATGGACGCAAAAACTGGTGAAATACTTGCATATAGCCAACGTCCGACTTTTAACCCTGAAACAGGTAAAGATTTTGGCAAAAAGTGGGCAAACGATTTATATCAAAATACATATGAACCGGGCTCTACTTTTAAAACATACGGCTTAGCTGCAGCAATTCAAGAAGGTAAATTCAAACCGGATGAAAAGTATAAATCAGGTCATAGAAATATTATGGGCTCTGAAATTTCCGATTGGAATAAAACTGGTTGGGGACGTATACCTATGTCGTTAGGTTTTACTTATTCATCAAATACGTTGATGATGCACTTACAAGATTTGGTTGGTGCCGATAAAATGAAATCTTGGTATGAACGCTTTGGATTTGGCAAAAAAACAGGTGGTATGTTTGATGGAGAAGCTGCAGGTAATATTGGTTGGGCAAATGAATTACAACAAAAAACGTCAGCATTTGGTCAATCCACAACTGTTACCCCTGCTCAAATGATTCAAGCACAATCGGCTTTCTTTAATAAAGGGAATATGCTTAAACCATGGTTTGTAAGTAGTATTGATAATCCAATAACTAAAAAGAATTATTACTCTGGTAAAAAAGAGTTTGCCGGTAAACCAGTAACGGAAGAAACAGCCAATAAAGTTGAAGAAGAACTTGATAAAGTAGTAAATAGTAAGAAGAGTCATGCTATGAATTATCGCGTAAAAGGTTATGATATTGAAGGTAAGACAGGAACAGCACAAGTAGCTGATTCAAATGGAGGCGGTTATGTTAAAGGTGAAAATCCTTACTTTGTAAGCTTCATTGGGGATGCACCTAAGAAAAAACCTAAAGTCATTGTCTATGCAGGTATGAGTCTTGCTCAAAAAAATGATCAAGAAGCATATGAAATGGGTGTGAGCAAAGCATTTAAACCAATTATGGAGAATACGCTGAAATATTTAAATGTTGGAAAATCTAGTGATACTTCATCAAAAACTGACTTTAGTAAAGTGCCTAACGTGCAAGGAGATGAAGTTCAAAAAGCAGAGGATAGCGTCAATGCTCAATCTCTTAAACCTATTACGATTGGTAATGGCAAACAAATTAAACAACAATCAGTTAAGTCAGGTACCAAAGTCCTACCACACAGTAAAGTAATGTTAATGACAGACGGGGAATTAACAATGCCGGATATGACCGGATGGACAAAGGAAGATGTACTTGCTTTTGAAGATTTAACGAAAATTAAAGTTTCTACTAAAGGTAATGGATTTGTCACGAATCAAAGTATCTCAAAAGGTCAAATCATTAAAAATAAAGATAAGATAGAAGTGTCATTATCTGCTGAAGATACGGATGATGACCAAGAGAAAACTGATGAGGACTCTTCGGATAACAAATCAAAGAAAGATAAAGCTGATGAGGATCATTCAAATACATCTTCGTCAACTAAGAATGATAAGTCAAACGCCGACTCGAAAAATGATTCTGATGACAGCACAAATGAAACATCAGGTTCTGAGAGAAATAATTAATTTAAGAGAACTTGATATCAACAACAGGTTGGGATTAACATTTTAGGGATTAGCTCACAAATGGTCCCAACCTTATTTAATAAATAGATAATGTCGTATATTAAAATAAAACAAAAACTGATAAAATATTAAAGGTTATTTACAAATAAAAAGAGCTAAAATTAGAAAGTGAAGAAAAGGAGATTTATATGATCTTTATATACGCAATCATCGCATTACTGATAACATTTATTTTAGTCCCTATACTTATTCCAACATTGAAACGTATGAAGTTTGGACAAAGTATCCGTGAGGAAGGGCCTCAAAGCCATATGAAAAAAACAGGTACTCCTACTATGGGTGGGCTTACATTTTTAATTAGTATTATAATTACCTCTATCATTGCAATTATCTTTGTAGACCATTCAAATCCAATTATTTTGTTACTATTTGTAACAATCGGTTTTGGTCTTATTGGATTTATTGATGATTATATTATTGTAGTTAAAAAGAATAACCAAGGATTAACTAGTAAACAAAAGTTTCTAGCACAAATAATTATTGCAGTTATATTCTTTGTGCTAAGTGATGTATTTCACCTTGTGCATTTTACGACAGATTTGCATATTCCATTTGTGAATTTTGATATTCCGTTGTCATTTGCTTATGTGATATTTATCGTCTTTTGGCAAGTTGGTTTCTCAAATGCTGTAAACTTAACTGATGGTTTAGATGGATTGGCAACCGGTTTGTCAATAATAGGTTTTGCAATGTATGCTGTAATGAGTTACATGTTAGATTCACCGGCTATTGGCATATTTTGTATTATAATGATTTTCGCTTTACTAGGTTTCTTACCTTACAATTTAAATCCAGCGAAAGTTTTCATGGGAGACACAGGAAGTCTTGCTCTAGGTGGTATTTTTGCAACGATTTCAATCATGTTGAATCAAGAATTATCATTAATATTAATTGGTTTTGTGTTTGTAGTTGAGACATTATCTGTAATGTTACAAGTAGCCTCATATAAATTAACGAAGAAACGTATTTTCAAGATGAGTCCTATACATCACCACTTCGAATTAAGTGGTTGGGGTGAATGGAAGGTAGTAACAGTATTTTGGACGGTAGGTTTAATTACAGGATTAATAGGTTTATGGATTGGAGTGCATTAAATTGCTAAATTACACTGAATTAGAAAATAAAAATGTTTTAGTAGTAGGCTTAGCAAAAAGTGGATATGAAGCGGCGAAACTTCTCCTTAAATTAGGGGCTAACGTTAAAGTCAATGATGGAAAGGATCTTTCACAGGATGCACATGCTAAAGATTTAGAATCTATGGGCATTGAGGTAATTAGCGGTAGTCATCCTTTTTCTTTATTAGATGATGATCCTATCATTGTGAAAAACCCAGGTATTCCATATACTGTATCAATTATTAAAGAAGCAGCAAATAGAGGCCTTAAAATCTTAACAGAGGTTGAACTTAGCTATTTAATTTCTGAGGCACCAATCATAGCAGTTACTGGAACTAACGGTAAAACTACTGTCACTTCACTAATCGGTGATATGTTCCAAAAAAGCGTGTTGACTGGACGACTTTCTGGGAATATTGGTTATGTAGCCTCAAAAGTTGCACAAGAAGTTAAATCAGATGAGTATTTAATAACAGAATTATCATCTTTTCAATTATTAGGCATTGAGGAATATAAACCACATATCGCTATCATTACTAATATTTATTCTGCACATTTGGATTACCATGAAACGTTAGAGAACTATCAAAATGCTAAAAAGCAAATATATAAAAATCAAACTAAAGACGATTATCTCATTTGTAATTATCATCAAAGGCACCTAATTGAATCAGAAAATCTAGAAGCGAAAACATTTTATTTTTCAACACAGCAAGAAGTTGATGGGATATACATTAAAGATGGTTTCATTGTTTTTAACGGCATTCGCATTATTAACACTAAAGACTTAGTGCTACCGGGAGAACATAACCTGGAAAATATTTTAGCAGCTGTTCTAGCATCAATCATTGCTGGAGTGCCAGTCAAAGCTATTGTAGATAGTCTTGTTACTTTTTCCGGTATTGATCATAGACTTCAGTATATTGGTACAAATCGCACAAATAAATATTATAATGATTCAAAAGCAACTAATACTTTAGCTACTCAATTTGCGCTTAACTCTTTTGATCAACCAATTATTTGGTTGTGTGGTGGATTAGATCGTGGTAATGAATTCGATGAACTTATTCCTTATATGGAAAATGTACGTGTGATGGTTGTTTTTGGAGAAACACAAGATAAATTTGCTAAATTGGGAAATAGTCAAGGTAAGTATGTGATTAAAGCAACAGATGTAGAGGATGCTGTTGATAAAATTCAAGATATAGTCGAGCCCAATGATGTTGTTCTATTATCACCAGCTTGTGCAAGTTGGGATCAGTATCATACATTTGAAGAACGTGGTGAGAAGTTTATCGATAGATTCCGAGCGCACTTGCCATCATACTAAGGAGTGTGAATGCTCATGGAAGAGAATAAAAATCAACTTAATAAGGAGAATATGTCGAATAAAGACGATAATGCAACTCATTTGAATGACAGTCACAGAAATGAAGACTTAGAGCTTTTTAGACGGAATAAAAACGCTCGCCAACGCAGAAGACGTCGTATAGATAACCAAAGTAAAGAAAAGGATGCTACGTCTACACAATCACAGTTAGAAACTAAACCAATGGATAAATTTATAGATAATCACAAGTCGCATAATCAAAACAAAGAAATAAAAAGTGACTTAATTGAAGAAAATGTTAATGATGAAAACGACAATCAAAAAAATATTAATGATAAATTAAATGACCGTATTGTCCAAGAAACAAATGAAAGTCGTCAAAGTACTGAAGACGATGAGGAATTTCCACTTGATCATCGGAGTGAACAACAACCTAAAGCCTCTCGTCATTCTAAAAAGCATAAATTACTAAGTAAATTTACTTCTAAAAAAGAAAAGGAAACATCTACATCGTTCAATAGTAATGAGAAGGTAACTCAAATTAAACCGCTTAGTTTAGAAGAAAAAAGAGCCATAAGACGTAAAAAGCAAAAAAGAATCCAATATACCATTATCACACTACTCATTCTTATCATTGTTCTCATTTTACTCTATATGGTTACACCACTGAGTAAAATATCAAATGTAAATGTTAAAGGTAATAACAACGTAAGTACGAGTAAAATAAAGAAAGAACTTAACGTTACTTCGCGATCACGAATGTATACTTTTAGTAAAAATAAAGCGATTAGGAACTTAAAACAGAATCCTTTAATCAAAGAAGTTGATATTCATAAACAATTACCAAACACGTTAACTGTCAACGTGACTGAGTACCAAATTGTCGGTTTAGAAAAAAATAAAGATAAATATGTGCCAATTATAGAAGATGGTAAAGAATTAACAGAATACAAAGATGAAGTGTCACATGATGGGCCTATCATTGATGGTTTCAAAGGAGACAAAAAAACACGAATTATAAAAGCTTTATCAGAAATGTCACCTAAAGTGAGAAACTTAATTGCAGAGGTGAGTTACGCACCAACTAAAAATAAACAAAGTCGCATAAAGATCTTCACCAAAGATAATATGCAAGTTATTGGTGACATTACAACGATTGCAGACAAAATGCAATATTATCCTCAAATGTCACAATCATTAAGCAGAGATGACTCTGGCGAACTTAAGACAAATGGCTATATTGATTTATCGGTTGGAGCGTCATTTATTCCTTATCAAGGTTCATCAACTGTTCAATCGGGTACAGAACAAAATGTAACCAAGTCAACACAAGAAGAAAATGATGCAAAAGAAGAACTTCAAAATGTGTTGAATAAAATAAATAAACAATCTAAAGAAAATAATTAAAAAATTTCGATAATAGTATGTGTTTATAGTTCACAAGCTATTCAACGTATTGTACACTAAACATAGTGTACTTAAATAGTATAATTTGTCAGGAGGTGCCTATCTATGGAGGAACATTACTATGTGAGCATAGATATAGGTTCATCAAGCGTAAAAACAATAGTAGGCGAAAAATTTCACAACGGAATTAATGTGATAGGTACAGGGCAAACCTACACAAGTGGTATCAAGAATGGTTTAATTGATGATTTTGATATTGCAAGACAAGCAATTAAAGATACAATTAAGAAGGCTTCAATTGCCTCTGGTGTAGATATAAAAGATGTATTTTTAAAACTACCTATCATCGGTACCGAAGTATATGATGAATCAAATGAAATTGAATTTTATGAGGATACTGAAATTGATGGCACGCATATTGAATCAGTTTTAGAAGGTATCCGGGATAAAAATGATGTGCCTGAAACTGAAGTGATAAATGTATTCCCAATTCGTTTTGTAGTTGACAAAGACAATGAAGTTTCAGATCCTAAAGAATTAATTGCAAGACATTCATTAAAAGTAGATGCAGGTGTCATCGCAATCCAAAAATCTATTTTAATCAATATGATTAAATGTGTTGAGGCATGTGGTGTTGACGTGTTAGATGTTTATTCTGATGCGTACAATTATGGTTCTATTCTCACACCAACGGAGAAAGAATTAGGCGCTTGTGTTATTGATATCGGTGAAGACTTAACGCAAGTTGCTTTCTATGAACGAGGAGAACTTGTAGATGCTGAATCTATAGAAATGGCCGGTCGAGACATTACGGATGATATTGCTCAAGGACTAAATACTACATATGACACAGCTGAAAAGGTAAAACATCAATATGGTCATGCATTTTATGACTCTGCTTCAGATCAAGATGTCTTTTCAGTAGATCAAGTTGATTCAGATGAACATGTTCAATATACTCAAAAAGATTTAAGTGACTTTATTGAACAAAGAGTCGAAGATATATTCTTCGAAGTCTTTGACGTTTTACAAGAGCTAGGACTTACAAAAGTAAACGGAGGATTTGTAGTTACTGGTGGATCTGCAAATTTACTAGGTGTAAAAGAATTACTACAAGATATGGTTAGTGAAAAAGTGAGAATTCATACACCGTCACAAATGGGTATCAGAAAACCAGAATTTTCTTCGGCTATTTCTACGATTTCTAGTAGTATCGCTTTTGACGAGTTATTAGATTATGTTACAATTAGTTATCAAGATAATGAAGAATTTGAAGAAGAAGTTATCGAAACTGATAAAGATACTGAAACAAAATCAAGCGGTTTTGATTGGTTTAAGCGTAAATCAAACAAAAAAGAAAATGACGAGGTAGCACCAGAAGCGCCTCGTGAAGAGTCTTATGAAGACCGTGAAAATCATCTAGAAGATGAACAACAAACAGAAGGCAAAGCCAAAGAAGAAAGTAAGTTTAAAAAATTAATGAAATCTCTATTTGAATGATTATTGGCCATAAAGACTAGGAGGAAAATTAAATGTTAGAATTTGAACAAGGATTTAATCATTTAGCCACATTGAAAGTTATCGGTGTAGGTGGTGGCGGAAATAACGCCGTTAACCGTATGATTGACCATGGTATGAATAATGTAGAATTTATTGCCATCAACACTGATGGACAAGCTTTAAACTTATCAAAAGCTGAATCAAAAATTCAAATTGGTGAGAAATTAACACGTGGATTAGGTGCTGGTGCTAATCCTGAAATTGGGAAGAAAGCAGCAGAAGAATCAAGAGAACAAATTGAAGACGCTATCCAAGGTGCTGATATGGTATTCGTAACTGCTGGTATGGGTGGCGGTACTGGAACAGGTGCTGCACCGGTTGTTGCTAAAATAGCAAAAGAAATGGGTGCTTTAACTGTAGGTGTTGTTACGCGTCCATTCGGTTTCGAAGGTCGTAAGCGCCAAACACAAGCGGCAGCTGGCGTAGAATCTATGAAAGCAGCAGTGGATACATTAATTGTTATTCCAAATGATCGCTTATTAGATATCGTTGACAAATCTACGCCAATGATGGAAGCATTTAAAGAAGCGGATAATGTATTACGTCAAGGTGTACAAGGTATTTCAGATTTAATTGCAGTATCAGGTGAAGTGAACTTAGACTTTGCAGACGTTAAAACAATTATGTCTAATCAAGGTTCTGCGTTAATGGGTATCGGTGTGTCATCTGGTGAAAACAGAGCAGTCGAAGCCGCTAAAAAAGCAATTTCATCTCCATTATTAGAAACATCAATTGTAGGTGCTCAAGGTGTACTTATGAACATTACAGGTGGAGAATCACTGTCTTTATTTGAAGCTCAAGAAGCAGCTGATATTGTTCAAGATGCTGCAGATGAAGATGTGAATATGATTTTTGGTACAGTTATTAACCCAGAGCTTCAAGATGAAATTGTAGTTACTGTTATCGCAACTGGTTTTGAAGATAAACCTTCTTCACAAGGTCGTAAAGCTACAAGTACTGGTTTTGGTTCAAGTGTAAATAGTAGTTCTAATCATCAATCTGGTGCTAGTGCTAAAGAAGATTCATTCTCTGCACACACTTCTCATTCACAATCAAGTGAAAGTGTAAATGAAAGAAGCCACACTACTAAAGATGATGATATTCCTAGCTTTATTAGAAATAGAGAAGAAAGACGTTCTAGAAGAACTAGACGCTAATCGTCAATATAATCACTGTATTTTATAATAGCCTGAGACATTTTATAGTCTCAGGCATTTTTAACGTATTGGAGTATCTAAGTAATCTGAAAACTTAGTTATATATCAATATTTAACTAAATTTTTTGTTTTGAAAGATAAGACAACACTTTTAATAAATTTTTGCTGCTAATTCTCAAAATGACATTCATATATCGATAACACTGTTAATATAAATACTTTATATATATTTATTATCTCATGTGCATCATTTAGGTAACCATTGATAGTTAGTAATTGGTACAAGTTTAAATAAATTTAAGTATGATATATAATTGTTTCATAATTGGACACTTAATATTTAGATTATTTTTAGAACATTTCAATTTGAAATTAAGTGTATAGTGGAATGTATATATATAAAGGGGTGGTGAAATATTTTGAAAGAGAGATTTATTAAGAAAACTCATTATTTAGACTATCAATTTGATGAGCCTACTGATATTAAGTTAGGTTTCACTACTCGAGAAAATGGGTTAAGTCCTTATCCTAATCATAGTTTTAATATGGCAAGATATATCAGTGACAGTGCACATCATATTACACATCATCAAAATATCTTAGCGAATCTTATTGGTTATACAAGAGATGAATGGGTTTTTCCTATACAAACACATGATAATCGTATCGTTGAAGTTACAAGTGAACATAAAGGAACAAATATTGATGAACTAACTGATGATTTACATGGCATAGATGGAATGTATACTTTTGATTCTCACATTCTTCTTACTATGTGTTATGCGGATTGCGTACCTGTATATTTTTATAGTGAACCACATGGATATATAGGATTAGCACATGCAGGTTGGCGAGGAACATATGGTCAAATAGTAAAAGAAATGCTAAAAAAAGTGGATTTTGATTATGAAGACTTAAAGATTGTAATTGGTCCAGCAACTTCAAATTCTTATGAAATCAATGATGATATAAAAAATAAGTTTGAGGAATTAACCATTGATTCAACTTTATATATTGAGACCAGAGGTAAAAATCAACATGGTATTGATTTGAAAAAGGCTAACGCACTTCTTCTAGAAGAAGCTGGAGTTCCATCAAAAAACATATACGTTACGGAATATGCAACTTCAGAAAACTTAGATTTATTCTTTTCATATCGTGTTGAAAAAGGGCAGACGGGACGTATGTTAGCATTTATTGGACGGAAGTAAAGTGAATGAAGTAGGTGAATAATTTATGGATGTTAAAGAAAATCTTGCTAAGATTGAAAAGGAAATTGATGCAAGCATTAAAAAAAGTGCGCATTCAGCACAACCTCACGTGATTGCAGTAACAAAATATGTTACAATAGAGCGAGCTAGAGAAGCGTATAAAGTAGGAATAAGACATTTCGGTGAAAATCGATTAGATGGATTCAAAGAGAAGAAAGAATCTCTACCAAGCGATGTTAAATTACATTTCATTGGTTCTTTACAATCAAGGAAAGTAAAAGATATTATAAATGAAGTCGATTATTTTCATGCTTTAGATCGTTTAAGTCTAGCTAAGGAGATTAATAAAAGAGCAAATCATGTTATAAAATGTTTCTTACAAGTAAATGTTTCTGGAGAAGAATCTAAACATGGCATAGCTCTTGAAGAAGTGAATCAATTTATAAATCAAATTAAAGAATATGAAAATATCCAAATTATTGGATTAATGACGATGGCACCATTGACTGATGATTTATCGTACATAAGAAATTTATTTAAAGAATTAAGACATAAAAGAAATGAAATTCAACAATTCAATTTAGCACATGCACCTTGTACAGAATTATCTATGGGAATGAGTAATGATTATCAAATGGCAGTTGAAGAAGGTGCAACCTTTGTCAGAATTGGGACTAAACTTGTAGGAGAATAGGAGTGAGCCCCCCTTGGCTTTAAAGGATTTATTTAATAATTTTTTTGTAGTTGAAGAAGAAGAGGAAGTTGAAGGACCTGAAGAACGTGAATCTTCTAGATCACGTGAACGTGTTCAAGAACGCGAAGATTACAATCGTAATGAGAATCAAGCGACACCACAAACTTTTAACAATAAGCAACAAGCGATTAAGTCTGTACCTCAAAAGAACACTTTGAGATCGAATACAACTTCTGAAGAAAGGAATTATCGTATGAATAATAATTCAAAAAATAATTCTAGAAACGTTGTAACAATGAACCAAGCATCACAATCATATGCTGCTCAGGAAAGTTCAAAAATGTGTCTGTTTGAACCACGTGTCTTTTCAGATACTCAAGATATTGCCGACGAATTAAAAAACAGACGTGCAACTTTAGTAAATTTACAACGCATTGATCAAGTATCAGCAAAGCGTATTATTGATTTTTTAAGTGGTACGGTATACGCAATTGGTGGAGATATTCAACGCGTGGGTACTGATATTTTCTTATGCACACCTGATAATGTTGAAGTAGCCGGTAGTATAACTGATCACATCGAGAATATGGAGCAACACTACGAATAAGGAGTTCAACTATGGATATTGGTTTGCTAAGTACAATTTTCCGATTTATTATATTTTTAGTTCAAATATATTATTTTGGAATGATTATATATTTCTTTACTTCTTGGGTTCCGAGTATAAGAGAGTCTAAGTTTGGAGAATTTTTAGGAAAGTTATATGAACCTTTCTTAGAACCTTTCCGTAAAATTATTCCTCCTATTGGCTTTATAGACATTTCTTCTATCGCGGCAATCTTCGTTCTAGTTTTATTCCAAAGTGGTTTAGTAAAAATATTTAATTTAATTCTTGCATATTTATCTTAAAATGTGACACGCACTAATTTTATAATATTTAACATAACGAGGCAAAGTAGCTAGACTTTGACCTCGTTTTATCATATGACTTATTGTTGACAGTGTTATAGTCGTAGTGTTTTAAAAATTTTTCAACATAAAAGGAGTAGATAACCATCGATATATATCAGCATTTTAGAAAGGAAGAACAAGATGCTCTCGATCAATTCATCGATAAATGTAAGCAGGCTGATGCTAATTATGCTCCAGTTCTAACCCATTTCTTGGATCCGAGAGGTCAATATATACTTGAAGTCATTACGCGTAGTTATCAAGATTTACATGTTACATTTTTTGGTGGACCACATGCAGAAAGAAAACGTGCAATCATCGCACCATTATATTTTAAGCCACAGCCTGAGGACTTTGAATTAACTTTATTTGAACTTCAATATCCTAAGAAATTTGTAACAATACAACATCAACACGTTCTTGGAACACTCATGTCACTGGGAATACAAAGAGATCAACTCGGCGATATTATAGTTGGAGAAGATATACAGTTTGTTTTGACAAAACAATTAGAATCATATATTATATCTGAATTAACGCGTATTAAGGGAGCCTCAGTTAAACTTAATTCTATTCCTACTGAAGATATGATACAATCAGAAGAGAATTGGAAAGTTCATAGTACAACTGTGAGCGCTTTGAGATTAGATGTAGTTTTAAAAGAGATGATTCATAAGTCTCGAAATATTGCACAACAATTAATTATAAAAAAAAGAGTCAAAGTTAACCATACAGTAATAGATTCTACAGATTTTCAATTAGAGCAGAATGATTTATTGTCAATCCAAGGTTATGGTAGAGCTCAAATTGTTGAAATAGGTGGAAAAACAAAAAAGAACAAGTTACACATTCATTATCAAACACTATTTAAATAGCTATCAATCAAGGAGGATTATCATGCCTTTTACACCAAGTGAGATTAAGAATAAAGAATTTACACGAGTAAAAAATGGTTTAGAACCTACAGAAGTTGCAAATTACTTAGAGCAACTAAGTAATGAAATCGAACGTTTAAAAGAAGATAAAAAGCAACTTGAAAAAGTCATTGAAGATAGAGATTCTAATATTAAATCATATAAAGATGTTCACCAATCAGTAAGCGATGCACTTATTCAAGCACAAAAAGTAGGAGAAGAGACAAAACAAGCAGCAACTAAAGAAGCTGAAGCCGTTTTATCAAAAGCACAAGTACAAGCTGACAGTATTGTGAATGATGCAATTGAAAAAGCGCGTCGTCTAGCTTTCCAAACTGAAGACATGAAACGACAATCTAAAGTTTTCCGCTCTCGTTTCCGTATGCTTGTTGAAGCACAACTTGACTTACTCAAAAGTGAAGATTGGGATTACTTACTCAATTATGATTTAGACGCCGAGCAAGTGACATTAGAAGATATTCATCATCTTCATGATAATGATTTGACACCTGAAGAACGTGCAATGAAACAAAAGCAAAATCAAGAAATATCGGCTAATCAGCCTTCTACATCAAGTTCAGAATCTGTGAGTCAATCAAATGCAAATAACGAATCATCACAATCAACATCAAATAATTAAAAACGAATCACAGGTTAACTATTTGATGTAAAAATACCGAAGAAATTTCATTGTTTATTAAAAATGCATTTTCTAAATAGTAATTTATTGATATGATATAAAGACAGACGCGTAAGAAACAGTGAACATAGTACAGCGAGTTAGGATTGGTGTGAGCCTAGCATATTGTTTGTTTCTTATATCACTGGCTTTTTCAATTTTATAAATATTCTTAAGAGAACTCTAAGTTGAGTTAAGTAGGGTGGTACCGCGGATTAACCGTCCCTTTTAATTGAACTTAGAGTTCTTTTTTATCATTACAAGGAGTGAATTTAATGAATTACAAAGATACCCTATTAATGCCGAAAACTGATTTTCCTATGAGAGGTGGCTTACCGAATAAAGAACCACAAATTCAAGAAATGTGGGATAATGATGAGCAATATCGCAAAGCGTTAGAAAAAAATAAAAATAATCCATCATTCATTTTGCATGACGGACCACCATATGCTAATGGTAATTTACATATGGGACATGCATTAAATAAAATCATAAAGGATTTTATTGTTCGTTATAAAACAATGCAAGGCTTTTATGCACCGTATGTGCCAGGTTGGGATACTCATGGTTTACCAATTGAACAGGCTTTAACTAAAAAAGGCGTTGATCGCAAAAAAATGTCAGTTGCAGAATTTAGAGAGAAATGTAAAGAATTTGCATTAAAGCAAATTGACATTCAAAAGAAAGATTTTAAGCGCCTTGGTGTACGAGGTGATTTTAATAATCCATACATTACATTAACACCTGAATACGAAGCCGCACAAATAAGATTATTTGGAGAAATGGCAGACAAAGGTTTGATTTATAAAGGGAAAAAACCTGTGTATTGGTCACCTTCAAGTGAATCATCACTTGCAGAAGCTGAGATAGAATATCATGACAAACGTTCTGCATCAATTTACGTTGCTTTTGACGTCAAAGACAGTAAAGGTAAAGTTGATTCTGATGCACAATTTATTATTTGGACAACTACACCATGGACAATTCCATCAAATGTGGCAATTACAGTTCATCCAGAGCTAAACTATGGTCAGTATAATGTTAATGGACATAAATACATTGTTGCCCAAGCATTATCAGAAGAAGTCGCAGAAGCATTAGGTTGGGATAAAGATTCTATACAATTAGAGAAAGAATTCACAGGTAAAGAACTGGAATTTGTAGAGGCACAACATCCATTCCTAGATCGTGTATCATTAGTAATTAACGGTGAACATGTTACGACAGACGCTGGTACGGGATGTGTCCATACAGCTCCCGGTCACGGGGAAGATGACTATATTGTAGGTCAAAAATATGATTTACCAGTAATTAGTCCTTTAAATGATAAAGGTGTATTCACTGAAGAAGGTGGACCATTTGAAGGAATGTTCTACGACAAAGCAAACAAAGCTGTGACTGATCTTTTAAAAGAAAAAGACGCACTACTTAAACTTGACTTTATTACACATAGTTATCCTCATGATTGGCGTACGAAAAAACCTGTTATCTTTAGAGCTACACCACAATGGTTTGCTTCCATTAATAAAGTAAGACAGGATATTCTTGATGCAATTGAAGATACGAACTTTAAAGTAGACTGGGGTAAAACACGAATTTACAATATGATTCGCGATCGTGGCGAATGGGTAATTTCTCGTCAACGTGTATGGGGCGTTCCTTTACCGGTATTTTATGCTGAAAATGGCGACATCATTATGACTAAAGAGACAGTAAATCATGTTGCAGATTTATTTGAAAAATACGGTTCAAATATTTGGTTTGAAAAAGAAGCTAAAGAATTACTTCCTGAAGGATTTAGTCATCCTGGAAGCCCTAACGGTGAATTTACTAAAGAAACTGATATTATGGACGTTTGGTTTGATTCTGGTTCATCACACCGTGGTGTATTAGAAACGAGACCTGAACTTTCATTCCCAGCAGACCTCTATTTTGAGGGTAGTGATCAGTATCGCGGTTGGTTCAACTCTTCAATTACAACTGCTGTAGCTACTCGTGGTCAAGCGCCGTATAAATTCTTGTTATCACATGGCTTTGTCATGGACGGTGAAGGTAAGAAGATGAGTAAGTCATTAGGTAATGTTATAGTTCCTGATCAAGTTGTTAAACAAAAAGGCGCAGATATTGCACGTTTATGGGTAAGTAGTACTGATTACCTTTCTGATGTGCGTATTTCCGATGAAATTCTTAAACAAACGTCTGATGTATATCGAAAAATTCGAAATACTTTAAGATTTATGTTAGGTAATATTAACGATTTCAACCCTGAAACGGATAGTATTGCTGAAACAAATTTACTTGAAGTAGATCGCTATTTGTTAAATCGTTTACGTGAATTCACAGCGAGTACGATTAATAACTATGAGAATTTTGATTATTTGAATATTTATCAAGAAGTTCAAAACTTTATCAATGTTGAACTAAGTAACTTCTATTTAGATTACGGTAAAGATATACTTTATATTGAGAAAAAAGATTCTCATAAACGTCGTAGCATGCAAACCGTTTTATATCAAATACTTATTGACATGACAAAATTACTAGCACCAATTTTAGTGCATACAGCTGAAGAAGTTTGGTCTCATACGCCTCATGTAAAAGAAGAAAGTGTACACCTTTCAGATATGCCTAAAGTTGTTGATGTAGATGAAGAATTGTTAGAAAAATGGAATACATTTATGAATTTACGTGATGATGTTAACCGTGCATTAGAACAAGCACGTAATGAAAAAGTAATTGGTAAGTCATTAGAAGCTAAAGTGGTTATTGGAAACAATGAAACATTTAATACAGCGGAATTCTTACAACAATTTAATGACTTACAACAATTATTCATCGTTTCACAAGTTGAAGTTAAAGATAAAGTAAATGATGGTGTATCCTATCAATATGGAGATATCCATATTAAACATGCTGAAGGTGAAAAATGTGAAAGATGTTGGAACTATACAGAAGAATTAGGTTCAGTAGGTGAACTTGAACATTTATGCCCACGATGTCAAGAAGTAGTAAAAACTTTAGTATAATAAAAAGTTTTTACATGTGAGCGTGTATTTCAAGAAAATAAATTTTAAATTATTGATTAAATACAATAAGAAAGCCCAAAATGAATTTCATTTTGGGCTTATTTTTGTGAAGTTATAAGATTTCAAATAAAGAAATTTCACTAACTTTTTAAAGGTAATTTGATAAAGCAGATTTCTATATTTAATGTTTGGTTTTTAATAAAATTGAACAAGTTTCGTAGATTCATATTCATTACATTTTTGTGTCATAGAATATTTTTCTCATTATAAGCACAGTGATTGTATTGAATCTTCATGTATAAAATGATAACAATATTAATAAGGTATAAATCAATCATTCGAGTTCAATTTAATTTTTAGTCATAATATATAAAATACAAAGTGTTGGATAGTGTAGTATAGTATTTATTCACATTACTGATTGAATTCATTAGGATTTAATAATAAAAGCATCAATATAATAATTTTATCTAAATGTATTAAATTTTTGTATAGATACAATTCATAATCAAACGTCTTGGACAAAAATATTTAATTTTTAATAAAATATAGGCATATGTTTTTAATAAACGTTGTTACTAAATTTAGATAGCATTTAGATTTTCATTTATCTTTATTATGTGAGTGAAAAAAAGAGAAAGATTAAAAGAAGAAACACGTATATATTTTTTATTACTGCGCTTAAAAAGATAAACATACACTT
>ERZ1023196.100-NODE-100-length-25806-cov-18.722030_pt1 | contig 25806 bp, 29 predicted proteins | sample MGYA00380441_ERZ1023196 | MGnify/ENA primary metagenome ERZ1023196 (study PRJEB33173, sample SAMEA4830296) | metagenome | study: EMG produced TPA metagenomics assembly of the PRJEB25223 data set...
AAAATTACTTAATGATAATATCCGAATGATGTGGCTATCATAAAATCAAAAGCCTACTTATAAAACGATTAATCGATTCAAAACCAAATAAAAAAATAATGAGGAATTATAGTTGGGAATATTTCAATGCCCAAATTAAAAAAAGCTTTCAGAACCAAAACAAAACCATCTACAGTCAAAGTAAAATTGATGTGGAGCCTGATTTTGGATTTTCACTCGTATGTCCGTTCGAGGGATGAATAAAGCCAAAAGACAACTAAGATTTGTGCTAATGACACTTAATATAATAAAAGTAACAACCCAACGAGCTGAAAATAATCAAAAAAATCATAAAAAAGACAATTTCTATATTATTTCAATAGAAATTGTCTTTATTTACTTATCCTGGAACTTTCTGTCCCAGGCTCATTTTATAATTTATTTAGTCACTTTTATATTTAAAATTTACTGTCCTTAATTTGCAATACTAATTGTTTCAATTTCTCCAGTCATTTTGTCCAATAATTTCTTTTGCTTTGCATCGAAGAAATAGTAAACTTGTCTTTCATCGGTTTCTGAGCGTAATTTAGAAATGAGTTCTTTCTTATAGATTTTACGAATAATCACATCAATTTTACTTGTATCCCATAACATCTCGAAATGTAATGTGTCTCGTAACTCTTTACCACTAATTTTAGTGTCTGCATAGACCTTGTAAAGAACTACAAATTCTTCAATAGAAATACGATATGTCGTTTTAAGCCAATGCTTTAATTGACTTAATTCTCTCTCTGATTCAATAAAACGTTGTACTTTGTTACTCATAATAATATGCCTCCTAAGTTGATTCTTGGATGTTGTGTTTTTGTGATAAAACTCAATTGCTTATTTTTATTATATTACAGGTTTTGCATTTAATCTATAACAAATATTAAAATTGCCTCTAAATATTGTTATGAAATTAAACAATTTAAACAATCAGTTATATGTTGAAAGGCATTTAAAATATCTAAATAGGTTTTGTCGTAGCTATATTAACTAACTAAATGTATAAAATTATGGATTTAAAATGTTTAACATGAAGACTAAAGCATATGTTGTCTATAAATACTCAAAACTGTATTAATTATTTCTTGCTCATTTAATATAATTAATTAGTATTATAAACTTTTGAAACTAATTTTAAATGCTTATAATATAACGTCCAAATACCATAAGTATTAAAATTCTAGACTACGCCTATCCACCTATATAATTCATATTAATTTTTTTCTTTCTGTTATTCTCAATAGTTTGCATCGTACGATTATCAGAGTACTGATCGTTTCTAATACTCCACAATCGTTTAAATTGTGCTTTTAAATCATCATCTGTAGCTCCACTGCGTATTAAGGCTTTTACATCAAATCCCTCTGAGGAGGCAAATAAACAACCATAAAATTTACCATCTGAAGATAATCGAGCACGCGTACATGTGGAACAAAATGATTCAGATACACTCGTAATTAGACCAAATTGTGCATCATTATCTTTATGTCGAAAATATTTAGCAACTTCCCCATAATATTTAGGTGTTACAGGACTTATCTCAAAATGTTGTTCTATCATATTAAGCATTTCTTCTTTAGTTACAACTTTATTGAAATTCCATCCATTATCATTACCTACATCCATAAATTCAATAAAACGTACTTCAATATTTTTATTTTTAAAATAATCAATCATCGGAATAATTTGATTATCATTAACCCCTTTTTGAATAACCACGTTTACTTTAACTTCAAAGCCTATTGATATTGCATAATCAATTTGTTCTAAAATTGTAGACGCTTTAATATTTCTATTGTTAATTTCTTGAAAAACGTTATCCTCAATCGCATCTAAACTTACATTAATACGTCGTAAACCAGCTTGATATAAATTTTTCCCATGTTTTTTTAATAATAAGCCATTAGTAGTCAATCCAATATCCTCTATACCATCTATGAGATTTAATTGCTCTACAAGTTTATAAAGATTGCGTCGTAAGAGAGGCTCTCCTCCAGTAATTCTTATCTTCTTAACTCCCAATTGAGCATAAATTTTTGAAATTCGTGTCAATTCTTCAAAAGTAAGCAATTCATTCTTAGGTAAGAAAGTGTAATCATCTCCAAAGATTTCCTTTGGCATACAATAATCACATCTGAAATTACATCGATCAGTGACCGATATTCTTAAATCCCGTATTGGACGGCCTAATTTATCTTGTATTAGCGCTTTCATTGTTGGACCTCCTTATTCATTTATCTGCTTTTTTAAAGAGTCCAGATCATGCTGAAAATTAATATTCTTATACCAATAATGAGGCGAGTCAATTTCAGTAACATCTAACCAATCTGTCGATAATTGTTTAATGACATGCTTTAGACTTAAATGATTTGAAATTAAAGCTTTTTCAATAAAAGGAAACGTCGATAGAGTATAAAAACCAATCGTCGGTATACATATTTCTCCTTCTTTAAATGCGACAATATCTAAACGTGATTCAATTAAGTTTGATACCATGAAATGATATAACCCATTCACTGCTTTACTTGTAATCATTGGTGTATCAACAGATACAATGAAAAACAATTCTTCATCCATGTATTGCTTCATCACTGAGTAAATTCCTGTTAGTGGCCCTTTATTTTGATGATGTTCATCATCAATAATCACATATTCATATTCAAACTGAGAAGCTAATTGGGAATTAGTGCTAATGATAATGCGATTAAACATATTTGTAGATTTTAACGTTTCTATAATTTTTTGATAAAAATATTGATTATCAATTTTAGCAAAAGCTTTAGCTTTACCAAATCTGCTAGATTCTCCACCTGCTAAAATAATTGCTTTCATCTTGATCAACCCCCACTGACCGGTGGAATGAGCGCAATTGTATCTCCTGGTTGGACTATATCATCCTGTCTGACGAATTCTTCATTAACAGCAATTTGAAATTTTTTAGATTTAAGTTCACTATGGTGTTTTAATAAATATGACTCGAATTCCTGAACAGTTAATGTCGTATCTAAATGTATCGTTTCAGTAGATTGATTGAGCAACTCTCTTAACTCTGCAAAATATAAAATTTTCATCTTGCTTTCCCCTTTTTTGCTTCATTATATGTTCCCTTTTGATGGCCTTGCCATTCAGATCCATCTTCCCAAATTTCCTTTTTCCAAATTGGAACAATCTCCTTTATGCGCTCGATGGCGTATTCATTCGCTGCATATGCCGCTTTTCTATGCGGTGAAGATACTGCAATTAAAACTGCAATATCTGATATTTGTAACGGACCAATTCGATGTACAATTGTTGTTATTGTTCCAGGCCACTTTTCTTCAATTTCTTTACCAATTTGAGCTAATTTTTTCTCAGCCATTGGTATATAAGCCTCATACTCTAAGTGTTGTGTACGAATACCTTTAGTCCACTCTCTTACGTGACCAGTAAATACGACTACGGCACCTTGACGTTCGTTAATCGTAAAATCCCTATATTGTTCTGTTTCAATAGGTTGAGTCACGATTTCAAATTGCTTCATTTAATTCATTCCCTTATCCTTAATTAATTTGTTGAGTAAGTGCTCAAGTTGATTATTTGCACGTGGATGATTGGTTTCTATTTGCCCTATGACGTGAGAAAGTCCTTGTAGACTTCTTAATTCATCATTATTTTTATAAACGATAATTTTATCAAAATTTGCTTCTTTAAAGCCCTCAACTAAAATGATACTACAATCAATTGTAACAGAATTTTCTATTATTTCTCTAAGCGATTGTTTCTTTTTACGTGTCACTGTTTGCTGTAAATGATGCCCCTGAACAATACTTTGGTCTGCGCCCGCAGCGAAATGTTTCATGTGGTCAACATCAGATGACTGTAATTCAATTTCTTCACCAATATGCCCGTGATGTTTAATTGTTGCTACTGAATAGCCTCGTTCTTTAAAAAATGTTATCGCATGGTTCATCAATGTAGTTTTCCCTGAATTTTTCATACCTACAATTTGTAAAATCATAGTATCAATTCTTCTTCAAAACTATTAGATTCGGTCAAAATCACATCAACAATGTTGCCCGCTTTAAATCCACGTGTGCCACCAGGAAGCATAATCATAGCATTAGCGTGCGCAATGGCTACAACTGCACCTGATTTATTAAATCCAGATGGTATTACTGTCATTCCAGCTTTTGTTAATGTTGCCTTAGCACGAATCAATCGTGTAAATGGGTTAGCTTTATTAAAATCTTCCATAAGTGTAGCTTTGATTATTTGCGGATAACAAGCTTTAGCTCCCATGAGCTTATTTACAGCGGGTTTGACATATAATTCAAATCCTGTATAGCAGGCTGAAGGGTTTCCAGATAAGCCAAATAAATATTTACCATCTGCAAATGCAACCGTAGTAACACTACCTGGTCTTTGAGCCACTTTGTTAAATAGTATCTGCGCTTGGATAGACTTGTATATTTCTGGTAAGTAATCAAAATCTCCTACCGACACACCTCCAGTAGTAATTACTAAATCATGCTCTGATAAAGCTTTTTTTACAACCTCCATACTCTTTTCGAGATTATCATGCTGAACTTTATACATTCCAACTTGTATTCCAAATTGTTTAGCTAATGCTTTAATCATCGGTCCGTTTGAATTTCGTATCTTTCCTGGTTCAAGCTCATCTTCTACTTCAAGCAATTCACTACCTGTAGCAATTACTGCAACAGTTGGTTTTCGAGCCACTTGCACTTTAGTATAACCGTATGTAGCTAAGACTGCTATCACACCAGAGTTAATACGCATACCTTTATGCAGTACAATATCACCAGCTTTTATTTCTTCACCTTGTAGCGAAATATTTTCTAAATGTTTAAAGGATTTTCTAATTGTAAAAGTTGTTTCAGATTCAATAGTTTGTTCAAACATTACTACGGCATCAGCTCCAGAAGGAATTTGAGCACCAGTCATTATTCGAATTGCTTGGTTTTTATCAATTGTTTTTTCTGAAACTGAACCTGCACCGATATGATCTATTACTTCAAATTCAATACGGTTTTCGCCACTTGCACCTTGTGAATCTTCACTTCTAATTGCAAACCCATCGTAGGGTGATTTATTAAATCTTGGTATATCATAGGTCGCAACAATATCTTCAGCAAGAATATGTCCTAAACATTCATCTAAATTAACATTGATATTCTTCACTTCAACATGTTGTTTCATAATACGTTTAATTGCTTCTTTAACTGATATTGGCGTTCTTTTCTCTACAGACATACACTCATCTCCAAAAAATATTAATTTTCATGATATACTTACTCCTAACAGGAGGGAAAAAATGACTCATTTCACACATATTAATAAACAAGGTAATGCTAAAATGGTTGATGTTTCTAATAAGGAAATTACAAAACGTGTAGCAGAAGCACACTCAAGTATAATAGTTAATGAAAAAATTTATAGTCAAATTACTCAAAATACTAATAGTAAAGGAAATGTACTTAATACTGCGCAAATTGCTGGTATTATGGCAGCTAAAAACACTTCTACAATCATTCCTATGTGTCATCCATTACCACTTACAGGCATAGATATATCCTTCAAATGGGATTCAAATAATGATGATTCATATCGTTTAAATATTACTGCGGTCGTGTCTACAACAGGTAAAACTGGTGTTGAAATGGAAGCATTGACTGCTGCTTCAGTTACAGCACTTACAATCTATGATATGACAAAAGCTATAGACAAAGGCATGATAATTGGAGAAACGTACTTAGAATCTAAATCTGGTGGTAAATCTGGCGACTTCCACAGAAAAAATTGATAATTCTATTTATTGTATAAATTAAAGATTCGTACATTATATCTAATATGTTGAAATTACTTAATACCTAATGTCTTTATTTAATTCAAACACTAAGTGACTCAATTCAGGTTTAATTAATTTTTCTATTGCAAGTTTAATTGCACCAGTTGATCCAGGAAGTGCAAAAATTAAGGTATTATCACAGGTACCTGCAATAGCTCGAGTTAATAATGCTCTTGTACCAACATCTTCGGTATAACTTAAGTATCTAAATAATTCACCAAAACCTTCTAATTCTTTAGTTAACAATGGGCGAACAGCTTCTATTGTCACATCTCTTTGTGAGATACCTGTTCCTCCCGTTGTAATAATGACATCTAGTTGATTTGACGAAGTTAACCAAAGCTTAAGTTGGTGTGTAATAGCTTCTATATCATCTTTAACAATTCGATAATGATTAATATCAACATGATTTTCATGTTGATTTATCAAAGATTGAATCAGTTGACCACCTTTATCAGAATCATAATCTCTCGTATCCGATACAGTCAAAATTGCTACATGAATCGGTCTGTTTAAATGAATATTCTGATGTTGATGTTTGTGCATGTTTATTCACTCCCTTATTTTTAACCAAATAGTTGATGCATTAATTGAATTGCTTTTTTAGGTTCTGTCGTTCCATGTATCAAAAATCTACCTCCAGAAAATGCAACAATTCGATGTTCTCTAAACTTAAACATTGTCATATATAAATTCGTGCGATATTGAATATGATTTCGCTCGAGAAATGATAGTAATATTTCCTGAGAAATATCAGCATTTTTATATTGAACAGTGTCTCTTCCACATAAGGTCGCGTAATCTTGTTGATGTTGATTAAGGTGCGGATATGTTGGAGCATTACCACAAGTTTTACAATCTTCATTTTGCATACGACTAAAACCAAATGTATAATGATCCCCTTCCCAAATATCCCCGTAAGTGAAGTGTGTATTAACCTTATTACCAGTCAGTAACTTCAATGCATCACTGAGTTGCAAACTGGTTGTCATTATTACAGCTGGTTGAATAACTCCAACCGTATCACATGTTAAATTAATAGATGGTAATTGAGGCATTAAGCAATTAAAACACGGTGTTTCACCAGGAATAAACGTTGCCTGAACATATGTACTTTGTACAACACCACCATATATCCAAGGAATCTGATGTTTATAAGCAAAGTCATTAATTAATTGACGTGTATCAAAATTATCAGTTGCATCTAATATAATATCGACATGCATGCCATGTTGCTCTAAGAAATTGTGATTAACATGCTCAATATAAGCATCTATCTCTACATCTTTACGTATCTCTTTTAAAACTTTCTGTGCAGCGATTACTTTTGGTAGTGCATCTTCTGCATCACGTTCTATAAAGAGCGTTTGTCGTTGTAAATTGCTAAATTCAATGTAGTCTCTATCAACAATAGTTAACTTATTTATTCCCGCTCTCACTAGTCCCTCAGCTAAGTGTGTTCCTAACGCCCCCATACCTACTATAAGCACATGTTTTTTCTCAAGTAAACTTTGACCTTTTAAACCAATTTGCTTAAACAACACTTGTCTCGAGTATCTTTCTTGCATCTGATCCCTAAACCTCTCTTTATATTTTGAATATACGAATTATTGTTAAAATTAACAGATAAATAGCACTTCTTACTATATTTGTATACAATCTTCAATTGTTATAATCTTATGCGCCATTTGTTGCGCTTCATAATTTGAATGCGTTACAAATATAATAGGAATTTGCCATGCTTCGAATATTTTTAAAATTAATTTGATGCCTTCTTTTTTTGTCTTATCATCTAAACTTGAAAAAGGCTCATCAAGCAAAATCAAATCGGGTTTCGTACTTAGCGCCCTTGCTAAAGCGACGCGCTGAGCTTCACCTCCTGATAAGGTCACAGGATACTTTTCAAGTAAATGCTCTATTTTTAGAGTATGAATAAGTTCATTGATATGTTCAGAAGGTTTAGTCATAAACGTTATGTTGTTATAAACATTCATATTGGGGAAAAGTTGATAATCTTGAAATAAATATCCTATACGACGTTGTTGAACCTTAACATTCAAATGGTGTCGTGAATCTGTTAATACACGTTTACCAACCTTTATATATGAATAATTTATAGCTTTCAAACCGGCAATTATATTTAAAATTGTTGTCTTTCCAATTCCAGATGGTCCCTGTATCGCATATATCTTAGGGTGTTGATCATCTATATTTATATTAATTTTCGTCTGATTAAGAACACCATTCACTTTAATTGTGAGCATTTAATCAACCTCCCTAAACGTATCACGATTAACCAGATTTATGGTCGCTATGACAGTTACCGCAAACGCAACTAATACAAGCACCCATAACCATGCTTCATTTTCTTTCCCTTGCTCCACTAAAAAATAAATTTCTAAAGGTAATGTATTTGTTTTGTCTGGGATATAGCCAGCAACCATCAAAGTAGCACCAAATTCACCTATTGCTCTTGCAAAGCTCATCATAATACCTGCAAGAATAGAACGTTTAGATAATGGTAACACCAATTTAAAAAATATTTTTGTTTCACTTGCACCCATCGTCCTTGCAGTATTTAACATCTTTGAATCTATACTTCGAAAACCATTCACTGTATGTTGATACATAAGGGGAAAACTAACAATGACAGATGCAATCACTGCACCTGTCAAAGTAAATACAACTGGTAAGTGTAAGATATTAGTAAAGAATTCTCCTACAGGACTTCTTGTTGAAAATATAATTAATAGTATAAAACCAAGGACAGTAGGTGGTAACACAATTGGTAAAATGATAAAACTTTCTAATAGATTTACCCAATATCTTTTTTTATTGTATAACCATTTAGAAATCAAAATGCCAAAAATAGTAACTATCATTGTACTGATTAAAGCAACACGAAAAGAAATCCAAAAGGACGTTAAATCAGGCATAGCTCTGAACTCCTTATACAGAAAATTGATATTCTTTAAGAATTTGTTTAGCTTTATTGGATTTTAAGAAGTTAATCCATTCTTTAGCTAATTTTTTATCTGAAGTTGCACCTGCTTTATAAGTAATTGGTTTGCTTAATTTAATTTCTTCGATGACTTTAACTTTATTTGCTTTTTTCTTTTGTTGATATAAGTCTGTTTTGTAAACGAATCCTTCCTGTGCGTTTCCTTTTTCCACATAATTTAATACTTGTTTTACGTCTTTAGCAAAAATAATTTTATCTTTAACATCACCATATAAATGTTGATCATCTAAATATTGTTTTGCATATTTACCAGCAGGCACTGTTTTTATTTGTCCTAGTGCGAGTTTGTCGTTTTGATTTAAATCTTTTACAGAGGTATAACTTTTATTTTTATCGCCAATTAATACAAGTTGATTCTTTGCATAATTATAAGTGTCATGTGCTTTGTTTTTTTTCTTCAACAGGTCTATATCTTTAGTGTTAGCTGACATCATGACATCTGCAGGAGCACCCGCTTCTATTTGTTGTCTTAACGCACCTGATCCGCCATAGTTAAATTTAATTTCTACATTTGGATGGTCCTTTTTAAATTCATTTCCTAATGCTTTACTGACTTCAGTCAAACTTGCTGCAGCAGAAACTTGAAGTTCTTGTTTATCACCTTTTGTCGATTGTTTTTCATTCTGTTCTTTATTCTGATCTTTCTCGTTGGTACAACCTGCTAATACTACACACAATGTTAAAATAATAATAAAAATATGTTTAATTTTCATGATAGCCTACCTCCATTTAACCTCTATTATACGCTTTAAATATTAATTGAAAAAGAAATAAAATGTGATAAATTATGTCATTATTTATACAACTAAATGTACTTCAATTTACTTTACAAAATTTTCTTAAAAGTCCTTTCCTAATAATATGATATATAAAAGAGTGAGAAGTGAGTTACATTTATGATAATAAGTAGTCATAATTCAAGGGGTAAAAAATGAAAAAAGATGTAACGCAAGAACAAACTATAATCAAGTTTGAAAATGGACACTTATATACAGCATCGGATTCATGTGTAACAGAGATGCCATTAACAATTAAAGTCAACGAATTTGAGTTTGCAACTATTATTTGTAGTCCAAACCATTTAGATGAATTGACTTTTGTTTTTCTTGCATCTGAAGGTATATTCTTATAGAGAAATAACTTACTATCCATTCATAACGACGAAAGTAAAGTGTTCACTCATGTGAAATTAATTCAATCAGTAGGTCATCACTTCGAACATCCTACAAAACGTGTGCTTGCTCCCTGTTGTGGTAAAAGTAGAGCCTTTTATTTTCAAAATGATGTAGCTATTGCCAAAACATCAATGACAACCATTCAACTTCAACCCAAACAAGTTATTAATATGATGTCGCAATTAAAGGATGCAAGTATTATTTCCAAACAAACGGGTGGTCTTCATAATGCTGCTATCAGTGATGGAAAAGATTTTTTTGAACATTGCCACTATATCGGACGTCATAACGCTCTTGATAAATTATACGGTTATTGTATTCAACGACATATACCGGTGAGAGATAAGGTTTTGATTTTTAGCGGTCGTATTTCATCAGAAATTTTAATCAAAGCAGCTAAAATCGATGTAGGAATTATATTCTCTAAATCTTCCCTACTTCACTTGCAATACAACTTGCAAAAGATTTAAACATTACCGCAATTGGGTTTATTCGAGAAAATCATTTTAATATCTATAGTCACCCAGAAAGAATCATAAATTAAATTAAACTTAAATGAATTTTAAGGTTAACAGTTCATGTCTGATCACCTTTTAACTCATAAAAAATACCCAAGATGAATTGATTTAATAATCCATCTTAGGTTATCATTTCGATATAAAATTTCGATTAACTTAAATATTTTCTTTTAAAATATGATACTTAAAACCTTGATATACATATCCTTGTCTTAGATACATATCTTTAGCAGTATCTTCTCCATCTGCAACAAGAATAACAGGTCGCTCATTGGCCATACGTCCAACGTAAGCTTGTATTTCAGAACCGATACCTTGATGTTGGAATTCTTCTAAAACCCCAAAACCATCTATTTCTATTGTTTTATCTGTCATTATAGTATCGACTATTCCAATTGGTTGCTGGTTAACATATGCAACTAAACGTTCAATATCATCCAAGTTATGCGAGCTATAAATATGTTGTTTAACCTTGTTGGCATAGTTATCACCAAAAGGCCGTGCAAACGCATCATAAACATGAAGGTAATCATTGATATTATTGCTTGTTACAAGTTGAATATCTACGTCTCTTTTGCGGGAGAGCTCCTTTAACGCTTTAGCTTCAATGACATAGAGCTCAAGTACTCCTATCTGAAAACCTAATTCACGTATTTTTTCCAACAATACTTCATCTATCTTTTCATTAGCTGGAAATGAAAATGAAAGATGATAGGATGATTGATTTAGATGCATTTTCTTTTGAACTTCAATGTCTTTCAGCCACTGGTTCATTGTTGGCATCGTTTTATAAATCCACGTGTTACTAGCATATTTTAATGGTTGAGAAGGTAAGAGATAAATCACCTTTCTAGTATCTTCAGTTATTTTATTTCCATCAATATAAATATCTTTAAAAGTTATTTTCGACATAAACATCGCCTCATCAACTTCATTATTATTTTTTAGTTATTGAATAAGAGACTTGAAACGTGAATGATTTAAAATTGCTGCACCTATTAAACTTGCAATAATAGCCTTAATGATATCACCTGGCATAAATGTAAATGATAATATAAATGCCTTAGAGATAGGTATATGTATAATGAAGCCCATAATGATTGTACCTAATATATCTAATCCTAATACACCGATAACTAGTGTAGCTATAAAAATCACTAAGAAATTAATTTTATGCAAATATGCATCACGAATAATACCTATAAAGTAAGCTACAACAGGATATAAGAATAAGAATCCTGCCGAAGGTCCTGCAAATACGCCAATTCCCCCACGGCCTCCAGAAAGCACTGGCAAACCTGTAGCTACTAATAATAAAAAGACAATAACACTTGTAGTACCAAGCTTTCGCCCTAAAATAATTCCTGCCAAAAAGATTCCTATATTCTGTAATACAATAGGGACTGGCATAAATGGCAGAGGTACACTTGGTACTAAACCTAAAATACAAATGATAGCAGTCATTAAAGCTGTATATACTAAATGTTTTGTAGTCACTTGTTCATCCTCCTTACATAGATTTCATTATAGCACCCTTGTAAACTTTTATGAATGGAAAGTTTACAATAAGTTGAAGTAGATGAACCTTTTTATTAACTAATAAAACTTAGGACTCGATTTTCTTTGCTAAATCCGTTATGTATTTAAAAAATGCTTGTTTATTTACATCCGTAATGACTTGAACTTCACGTCCATTTTCAGATTGGAATGTTCTCCCTTGACTAGGTCCTTGACTGACTACATCAATTTTCAATTTCGTTGATTCAACTAAATTTGGAGAACCCACATAAGCAGTAGTTAATACATCCCATAAAAAGTATGTTGAATTGGTCACAAAATGTGTGAGTGGTGGTACTGCTGCGTAACTTGTGCCCAGAAAATCAACGCCTAAATATTGTCTTTTATCTGCCCACATTTGACGAACTTCCATTGTTAGAGGGACTTGATTTGTACTTTCTAAAGCAACAATATCGACAATCATATCACTATCTAATACAACTTTTACAGCCTCAGGATCCCAAAATGCATTCCATTCAGCTGTACCATCATGTTCTGGTTCTTCAACATTTCCTTTGTCTAAAAACGTTCCACCCATCCAAACTAATTTCTCTATATTTTTTAAAATTGAGTTGTCATATTTTATAGCTTTAGCTAAATCTGTAAGCGGTCCAGTAAATAACAATGTAACTTTCTCATCACAACTCTTCACTTTTCGAATAATATCTATATACGCCTCGTCCTCACTAGCCTTACATCTTTTGGGTGTACAAGACTCATTTAGCACTGGTAAGGCATCCATAAAGAAAGCATGCATTCTCCATTCTTTTGGAAAAGGATTTTTCCCTCTTTCATATGATGGTGCTACATTAATTTCAACGTCTGAAAAACGATTTATAATCTTTAATGAAGCACTTAATGAAGGCTCTAAATAGCAGTCTGCACCAATCGTACTTACACCAACAAGTTCTATATTTTCCATTTGTAATAATAAAAATAGTGACACTAGATCATCAACGCCACCATCATGATTAAAATATACTTTGGTCATAGTTGATACTCCTAACGTTTTTTAATGAATAACTTAATTATATTTGAAACCTTATATGACACCAAATAATTTAAAGTTAATCATTGAATACATGACAAACTATAATTATTAAAAATATTTAGCAGTTACACAGCGATTTCATTATGGTTGCATTAGAAAAGCCTGTGACAAAAAAGTTGTCACAGGCATACTTAACTTGAAGTCAGTTGATGACTGAATTAAGTTATTGATGTACATCGCGCTTTTTTATACTTTAAATGTATTGCAATGAAAAACGTTAAATTCCAACTCATTCCTTTAAAGAATATCAATATGACATTAAAGTTTGTTTGTAATACTTTTAGCAATATTAGTGTAAGCCATATCTTCCATTGGTGGATTATGTAATCCAGCACGTATATCTCTATAGTACCGTTGAAGAGGTCTGCTCATTTCTAAACTCTTAGCTCCAACTATTCTCATAGCTAAATCAACGATTTCTATACCTTGGTTCATTACCACCACTTTACTTGCTGAGGTTTCATTCCATATTTGTGCATCCTCTGTATATGATTGATACCCTCTAGCTGTACTCCATAGAAAATGTCTTGCAGAAAGTAATAAACTTTCCATTTTTCCTAAATTTTGTTGCACTGTAGGTAAACTATCAATCGTACCTGTAATACTGTTAGGACGATAATTTTTTGCAAAATCTACTGCATAGTCACGAGCTGCTTGTGCAATACCTAGATAACAGCTCGGTATATGAAGAAGCCAACCATTAGGTCTTGATTCACGTTTTGATTCTACAAAATTTTCATTAGGAACATAAACATCATCAAGAATTAAATCATGGCTCTCAGTCGCTCTCATACCAACCATATCCCAGTTGTCAGCAATACTTACACCTTTAGTTGACTGAGGAATTAAAAAGAATCCCATCGATTTAGTTTCTTCAACATAGGCCCCAACAATATAATGTGTCAACGCCTTACTCATAGATGTAAAGGTTTTAACACCGTTTATAACATAACCATTTTCAGCTTTAACAGCATGTGTAGATGGGCGACCACCTCTAGTAGGACTACCAGTTTCCGCTTCACTGACTGCTCTATTGATCAGTGCACCGTGAACAACTTCTTTAGCAAAGGAATCTAACATTGATGGTGTCCACATATGTTGCTCGTACAATTGACCAATTACACTCAAATGCCACCCTATAGATAAAGCAGTTGCACCATCAATAGTACCCAAATAACTTTGTAAAATCACCATATCTTCAATAGTAGCACCTTCACCTCCATACTCTACAGGCAAAGTTAGTTTAGTATATCCTTCCTTTATCAGCCACTCAATATTTTCATATGGAAATCTAGATTGAATATCATTTTCAGCTGCACGTGCTTTGAATTCACTTTCAATCTTTTTAAATTTACGAATCCACTTCTTTTGAATGTCAGTGTGAATTAAAAAAGACTCCATTACATTTACGCCCCCTATGACTCGTTTTATTTTAAATTTAATTATTCATAGTTTAACACTCGACTTTATTTTTTCAAAATTTACTAATTAGACTTCATACGCATTTCCCTCTGATATTGAAAAGTTAACAATTAATATATACATAACTTAGTCTATGAATGTATCTAGATAGTCAATTTAATTTCTTTTATAAATTTTAAATATAAAAAGCATCGCCACATTCATAATGTAGACAGATGCTTTTTAGTAGAATTTTGATTTTCAAATACGTTTAAACTTTATAAAACAATGCTAAAATTTCGGTCAAAAAACTCGTTGGACAAAAAATCTGATCTAAAACAGTTGCGACTATAAATTTAAAAATAATCACAATGTATCAATTAAGATTAACTCAATTTTCAAATTTTAATATTTTCACTTTATTTATGCATTATTTATACAGATTGATTTTTAATTCCTGCAAACAACATAATCCATGTAGCAAAAATAAATGGCCATGTTAAAGTTGGTAAACCTAATGGTGCGAGCAATGTGCTCAAACCTAAATGTATGAATGCAGTGAGTACTATTCCTAAAATCATTGCGAGATAACTATGAATTGCTGTCTCAAAAGTGACACCTAGCGCAATCGCAGATAAAACTACATTATAGCCAAATATGCCTTCATTTATACTACTATAGTCTCCACCCAGCAATATAATTATTAGGAACCCAATAATGTTTGCAATTATAGAAACAATTCCAGCTTTTTTAGAACCTATAAAAATCCCTATTAGAATTAATAAACCACCTATTATGCTGGGCATTAAAAATATTTGTCCAAATCCATCTAAAACTGATTGAAAAAAATGAACACGAGTGTGGTCATTATTGAAAGATACCTTTTCGATATGCTCCGGAATAATATCAATCTGAGTATGTAACGTTTTAAGTTGATTAGGTATTAATAAAGTAATCCACGTCATAATAACAAACGGACTAGTTAGAAATGCTATTTTATGCGGTTTCAACACTTCTCTAACCGCTGCTCCAATCGGTAGCGTTAAAATAGTGGCTACGAATGTGATTAATATACCGCTCCAATTGCTATCCAAAAATAAAGTAAGTGCAATTGCGGTTAATACAGGGTTAAACCCGGCTAATCCACTTTCGATTTCTTCTTTTGTGTAATTCATATATGGTGCCAATATCCAAGTCATTACACTTGCAATCATGGCACTGATTCCTACTTTCCAATTCACTGCAAACAATCCAATTAAAATGAATAACCCAGTATATGGATTATTAATTAAGACCACTTGAGAGATACTACTTAAAATTACTTTTATCAATTTCAATTTTATAGCCTCCTTTTATTCACGACATTAATTATTTAATAAAGACAATTTTCAAATTACCACTAAATATTCACCATATCAATTACATTTTACTTAAATAATGTTTATGTACGCTGGATATTTTTCATATTTATTCAACTTTATACACTTAATTTTAAAAAATATTGTTAATTAGATAAAATTATCAAAGTATTATACTTGTATACTTCATTAAATAGTTTTAATATAAAATTTGCAAGACAAATTAATATGAAAGAAGGGATAGTTTTGCACTTTACACAACGTGAACAAGACAAATTGATGATAGTTGTAGCTGCTGAGGTTGCACGTCGTAGAAAAGCAAGAGGACTTAAACTTAATCATCCTGAAGCACTTGCTTTAATCAGTGATGAATTATTAGAAGGCGCGCGTGATGGTAAAACGGTAGCTGAACTCATGAGCTATGGAAAAACAATTTTAAACGAGGAAGATGTCATGGATGGCGTAGCTAACATGATTACAGAACTTGAAATTGAAGCAACTTTTCCAGATGGTACTAAGTTAATAACAGTCCATCACCCAATCGTTTAAGGAGGCTATATCAATGATTCCTGGTGAAATTATTGTTAAAAATACTGAAATAGAAATCAATAAACATCACCCCGAAACGGTGATTGAAGTAAAAAATACAGGCGATAGACCTATACAAGTAGGTTCACATTTCCACTTTTTCGAAGCAAATAAGGCATTAGAATTTGATCGTGAGAAAGCATATGGTAAACATTTGGATATTCCTGCAGGAGCAGCAGTGAGATTTGAACCTGGAGATGAAAAAAAAGTACAACTTGTCGAATATTCTGGACGACGTAAAATTTATGGATTCCGTGGTTTAGTCGATGGAGATATTGACGAAGAACGCGTATTTCGTCCAAATGATTCAAATCAAAACGCCGCCGTTAAAAACGATGCAGGCGAAGACAATGCGAACAAAAAAGGTGGTAAATAAGCATGAGTTTTAAAATGACACAATCTCAATACACAAGTCTTTATGGACCAACTGTAGGAGACTCTGTGAGATTAGGAGATACGAACTTGTTTGCACAAGTTGAGAAAGACTATGCAAATTATGGAGATGAAGCTACTTTCGGTGGCGGAAAATCAATTCGTGATGGTATGGCTCAAAATCCTAATGTGACAAGAGATGACAAAAATGTAGCCGATTTAGTTTTAACTAACGCATTAATTATTGATTATGACAAGATTGTTAAAGCAGATATCGGTATTAAAAATGGTTATATTTTTAAGATTGGTAAAGCTGGAAACCCAGATATAATGGATAACGTTGACATCATCATTGGTGCAACAACTGATATTATTGCTGCTGAAGGTAAAATTGTTACTGCCGGCGGTATCGATACACACGTGCACTTCATCAATCCTGAACAAGCTGAAGTTGCACTTGAGAGTGGTATTACAACGCATATCGGTGGAGGAACTGGTGCTTCTGAAGGGGCTAAAGCGACTACTGTAACACCAGGACCTTGGCATATTCATCGCATGTTAGAAGCAGCAGAAGAGATGCCTATTAATGTAGGATTTACTGGTAAAGGTCAAGCTGTCAATCATACTGCACTTATTGAACAAATTCATGCAGGCGCTATAGGTCTTAAAGTACATGAAGATTGGGGAGCTACACCTTCAGCATTAAGTCATGCATTAGACGTTGCAGATGAGTTTGATGTTCAAGTCGCTTTACATGCAGATACATTAAATGAAGCTGGATTTATGGAAGATACAATGGCTGCTGTTAAAGATCGTGTATTGCATATGTATCATACTGAAGGAGCTGGTGGTGGTCATGCACCTGACTTAATCAAATCAGCTGCATATTCAAACATCTTACCTTCTTCTACAAACCCAACATTACCTTACACTCACAACACTGTAGATGAACATTTAGACATGGTTATGATCACTCACCATCTTAATGCTTCAATACCAGAAGACATTGCATTTGCAGATTCTCGTATACGTAAGGAAACTATAGCAGCAGAAGACGTATTACAAGATATGGGCGTATTTAGTATGGTAAGTTCAGATTCACAAGCAATGGGACGTGTCGGTGAAGTTGTAACACGTACTTGGCAAGTTGCACACCGTATGAAAGAACAACGCGGACCACTAGATGGTGACTTTGAATATCACGATAATAATCGTATTAAACGTTACATTGCAAAATATACAATCAATCCTGCCATTACACATGGTATTTCTGACTATGTTGGATCTGTAGAAGCGGGTAAACTTGCCGATTTAGTAATGTGGGAACCAGAATTCTTCGGTGCCAAACCCGATCTTGTTGTTAAAGGTGGTATGATTAACTCTGCAGTAAATGGTGATGCTAATGGCTCTATACCAACATCAGAGCCTTTGAAATATCGCAAAATGTATGGTCAATTTGGTGGTAACATTACACATACTGCTATGACTTTTGTTTCTAACACTGCATATGAAAACGGTATCTATCGTCAACTCAATCTAAAACGAATGGTTCGACCAGTTAGAAATATTAGAAATTTAACTAAGGCAGATATGAAAAATAATAATGCTACACCTAAAATAGATGTAGATCCACAAACATATGAGGTATTCGTTGATGGTAATAAAATCACAAGTGAAGCAGCAACAGAATTACCATTAACACAAAGATACTTCTTATTCTAGGAGGACATAAGTCATGATTATAGAAGAAATTCAAGGAAATATTGCTAATTTATCTCAAGATGAAAAGCAAAAACATGTCGAAAAAGTTTATCTTGAAAACTCAGATTTGGTTAAACGTATACAACGTGTTAAAACAGATCACGGTAATGAAATAGGGATACGTCTTAAACAACCTATTGACCTACAATATGGTGATATTTTATATCAAGACGATACAAACATGATTATTGTCGATGTTAATAGCGAAGACTTATTAGTTATTAAACCTAGAAATTTAAAGGAAATGGGAGACATTGCTCATCAACTAGGTAATCGCCATCTACCTGCACAATTTACAGAAACTGAAATGCTTATTCAATATGACTATCTTGTTGAAGATTTATTAAAAGAGTTGGGTATCCCCTACTCACATGAAGACAGAAAGGTCAATCAAGCATTTCGACATATAGGACATTCGCATGATTGATCACCAACATTTAAGACTTTTTCAGTTCTGTGATTCTCAGTTTCCTACAGGTGCATTTAGTCATTCTTTTGGACTTGAAACATATATTCAACGAGAAACTGTACATGATACTGAGACATTTATTAAATGGTTACATTTGTTTATAAACGAACAATTAACTTATTCAGATGGGTTAGCTATGAGAATTGTCTACCACGCTTTAATTAACAATGACAAAGATAAAATTTTAGATATTAACCAAAAACTCTTCGTACAAAATCTACCTAAAGAAACGCGTATTGGCGCTAAGCAAATGGGTACACGCATGGTAAAATTAGCTTTAGATCTTTATGATAGTGAATGGATTCAATGGTATTATAATCAAATGAAAAACCATAAAATTAAGCTTCATCCTGCTGTGTGCTTTACTATGCTAGGACATTTTTTAGGTGTAGATGTGGAATCCATCATTGATTATTATTTATATCAAAATATCTCTAGCCTTACCCAAAATGCAGTAAGAGCGATTCCTTTAGGACAAACAGCTGGACAGCAAGTCGTAACTGAAATGATAGCCCATATTGAGAAGACACGAAATCACATACTAGAATTGGACGAAATCGATTTTGGTATGACTGCTCCAGGCTTGGAACTTAATCAAATGGAACATGAAAATGTTCATGTTCGAATCTTTATTTCATAGGAGGCATATGAGATGTCAAACCCAATTAAAATTGGTATCGGGGGTCCTGTTGGTGCAGGTAAAACCCAATTGATAGAAAAAGTGGTTAAACGCCTTGCGAAAGAAATGAGTATTGGCGTTATTACTAATGATATCTATACTAAAGAAGATGAAAAAATACTAGTTAATACTGGTGTTTTACCAGAAGATAGAATTATCGGTGTGGAAACTGGAGGTTGTCCTCATACAGCTATTCGTGAAGACGCTTCAATGAACTTCGCAGCTATAGATGAATTATTAGAACGTAATGATGATATTGAACTTATTTTTATTGAATCAGGTGGCGATAACTTAGCGGCTACTTTTAGTCCAGAACTCGTCGACTTTTCAATTTATATCATTGATGTTGCACAAGGCGAAAAGATTCCACGTAAAGGTGGACAAGGTATGATTAAATCTGATTTCTTCATTATTAATAAAACTGACCTTGCACCATATGTGGGTGCTTCATTAGATCAAATGGCTAAAGACACTGAAGTATTTCGTGGAAATCGTCCATTCGCTTTTACAAATTTAAAAACTGATGAAGGTTTAGAAAAAGTTATTGAATGGATTGAACACGACGTCTTACTGAAAGGGTTAACTTAATGGCTGAGCAACGTTGGACCGGTCAACTAGATTTAACAGTTTTCAATAATGGTCAAAGCTCAAAAGCACGAAATATATTTTTTGAAAAGGCGCTCAAAGTACTACGACCTATATATTTAGAACAATCTCCTGTACCAACATTCTATATTGTCAATGTTGGTGGAGGTTATCTAGATGGAGATAGATACCGTGTCAACGTCAACTTAGAAGATAATGCACAAGTGACGCTTACTTCTCAAGGTGCAACTAAAATATATAAAACGCCTAATGACCATGTAGAACAGTATCAAACGTTTAATTTATCAAATCAATCGTATATGGAATTTGTAGCAGATCCTATTATTGCCTATGAAAACGCTAAATTTTTCCAACATAATACGTTTAATCTTAAAGAAGATAGTGCTATGTTTTACACTGATATATTGACTCCAGGCTATTCATCTAATGGCCAAGATTTCACGTATAATTATATGCATCTTATTAATGAAATTTACATTGACAATCAATTAGTTGTTTTCGATAACATGATGTTAAGTCCTGATAAAAGCCGACTTGACGGCATTGGGTATATGGAAAATTATACACACTTAGGATCAGCTTATTTTATTCATCCAGATGTAAACCAAAGTTTCATAGACGATATTTACGCGACGGTTGCTGATTTTCAAAAACAATACGACTGTAGAATAGGTATCTCACAATTACCTACTCATGGATTGGCCGTTCGTATTTTGACTAAAAGAACTCAAATAATAGAAGAAATTTTGACTCGTGTTCAATCATATATCAATCAAACGATTTATCATCGACAAATTAACTTCTTAAGAAAATATTAATTTTTTCAAATAAAAAGACTAGGTACTCACTTTAAAGTGGGATACCTAGTCTTTTTTAGAAATCTTCATCTTAAAAACACACATGAAACGCCAGTGTCTTAGTATTATTTGATATAGTTTTCTAATTCTAAAATCAATTTTTTTATTTTTTCTCGTTGTTCATCTGATACAAATACAATTACTGTTCTTTCATCATGCACGCTTCTCTTTTTAGATAGTAAATTTAAATCTTTTAATTTTTGTAATGCTTTAGTTAAATAATACGGTTTAAACTCTGAACATGTAGCAATTTCTTTTGAAGATATTTCGTTAGATTCACTTTTCAAAATGTGATTAAGAATATAAATTTCTTCATAATTTAAATTATATTGCTTTTTAGTATCTCTAAAAAATTTTTTTACTTGAAATGTCGCATTAACCAAATCATTGATGTCTTTAATTTTTCCCATTATAAAACCACTCCTCTGATGCACATCTTGTTGTAGCAAGGTTCACATGTATTTTATCTAACCGAAAATTTCTCCGCCCATGTTACAAGGTACATTTTAAACAAATAAGTATAAGAATTCAATATTTTTATAACTACAAAATGCATTTATACATTTATTTCTTAACCAAAACATTTATAATAGTGAAATTGATGTAATTAAAAATATTAATCCTAATAATATATCACTAATTAAGTCATCGTATTTTTTAAAATTTTAATATAACATATCTGTTTAATTGGGATTGATTCGTATACATCAAAAGAGCAGTCAATTATTTTATATAAGTAACTTTAAAGGGATCAAATCTTTTACCATTCAAAATTTTAAGTTCATCGTAAATATCACATAATAAACTAGTGTTTTTATTGAATTTGTTGTTTTATATAATCAACAAAAGCTTGTACATCTTCTGTCTTAATTTCACGCATTGGAACTGTTCCAATATTGAACTCAAATATAATATCTGAACCATCAAAATGAATTTGATTAATTTCATCATAACGTATATTTCGATAATAAAATTGTCCATTCATATCTACATTCATAATTAACCGTTCATTTGTAGCTATGAAGGCACCTTCAAATTTAGTCTGACCCTGCACGTTATACTCAATCATACCTAATACAGAGGGCCCTTTTTTCTCGGTAGGAAATAAATCATCAGGATTCACATTGTCTAAAATCATTCTTTCAACTCCTTTTAGTTAATACAAATTTTATTTTACACATGCTGTATTCCCTGTTCTAATTTATTGTAACATTCCTCGATTTCTGACTGAATCACATTAATTTTTTCTTTTCTAAGTGTTAATACAATATAGCGTTCATCATCTCTACTCCGACTTTTAATGAGATAACCTTTTGACTGTAAGGTCTTAATAATAGGTCCCATTGCAATGATTCCCTTCAAAGCATGTACTTTTATGCTTTTAAATGTAGTCTTGTTATCACTAATGATAAGTAACCCAAGAAGGTATAATTCTTCTAATGTTAAATGTTGAGATGTGCAAGATTGTTCAATTACTCTAAATTGACTATGGCACTTTAAATAATACGATAATAAAGTTGAATGATTAATTTCGTTTATTAATGTAGATTTCACCTCTAAGAAGTGTTCTAATTCATCAATTAATTGAGTTATTTTACTACATTGATTTTGAGTTAATGTAATAACTAGTCTACGTTGGTCGTATGGATGTCGTTTTTTTGAAATCCAATTAAATTCATATAGATGTGTAATACTTTTTAACAATTGGTTTTTTTGATAATTTTTGTAAAAGATGATCATATTTAAACTTAAATCTTCTTTATGATTTTCAGTGAAATGTAATATAAATATTAATAATTTAAGCTGTTCAATTGTCAACTGGTGGCCATATTTCAAATATTCTATTGTGACGTGATCTAATACAAAATGGGCTAAGAATCGTTTAATCTTCTGTTGTTGCATTTGATGATAATCCTTTCTTAGTCAACAACCTTGCACGACTACGAACCAAGAAATGTTAAATGAGCAATACTCATTTTAGGAAGATCAACTATTGCTTGTCGGCTTTCTTTACTCTTCAACTTTGCTAACCAATATTGATTTGGGTATGGTATATGACTATCTAGCTCATTATTCTCATTCATTAAAAGTGGCATCATTTCTATATATTCATATTCTGCATGGTTGAGTGATTGAATATCTGAAAAAATTAATTGTTGATGGTTTACATTTTCCTTAATCTTATTTTTTAAAAAGATAGCAATGGCCTGATATTCATACTTATATTTAGTCATAATGATTGCATCATCTTTATAGACGATTGTACCCCTTAATTGGTTAAACATTCTTATTATATAAGACAAGATATGATGCGGTTTTAAATTTGAATGATATGTGTATGTGGCAGCGTAATCAAAGGACGGTTGTATTAAAACTCCCCTCACTTCTCCACACATTTTAATTAATGTGTGAATATGTTGAATCCATGGATATTCTACAATCTCACTTTTTAAATCGGTCAAATAGCTGGTTTCCAAAATGACTTTTTCAAATGATATCTCTTTAATATATAAATGTAATTGATCAATAGGAATGAAAATTTGAGTCACTTGTTTTTCTAAATTTTGATAATTAACATTTCCAATTTTCTCATTTTTAATACGATAATTTAATTTATAATATTCAAAATAAGAGCTAATCATCTTTTTTAACTGCACCACTTGTTTTAACATCATGTCCTCTACTATAAATTCAATCTCAAGTTGATTAAATTCCCTAAGCATGATGAATAACATTTGAAATGTTAACTTCAGAGCCATTTTTTCCTTTGATGTAAAAGTATCATGTCGATCGGTAATGATTTTAAATGTTGGAATTAAATTCAAACCGGAACAAAAACGTAAAATTTTCAACATCTCATAACGACATAACTCTTTGTTTTCAATCATAGAAGTGTAGTTAAGTTCTATTACATAACGCATTGATTTTTGACTTAAACTTAAATTACGCTTTATATGAACTATCTGCTCCTGATCAAGAATAGTACTTCGGTTATCTTCAATATAAATATCATAAGAACGATATTTTTTTCCTTTATCTGACATCTCAATATATTTTTTACTTATTATTTTTGAATCTAAATCTTGTAATTCGTGAATGTTCATAAGAAAATGTCTATCTAAATCAATTTCTTCAGCAGTATTTTTGAAGATAGACGTCGCTATATAATCTCTTCTAATCAATTTAGGTGTGTAACCATATGTATTTTTGAATAATTGTATAAATCGAGAATAATGATGAAAACCATGATCTATAGCTATTTCTTCGATAGGTTTATGGGTTGTCAAAATATCTATAAGACAAAATTTTAATCTAAGTTGATTTAAATATTGATTAAATGTTTGAAATGGCGTTTGTTTAAACATAGATGTAAGTGCTTGATTTGATAGGTTAACAGCTTCAGCTAGTTCATGTTTGTTGATTTTACTGTCATGATGATCCACTAAATATTGATGTATATCTTCAGATAAATAAAAATTTTTATTTACATCAAGTTTTGGTTTCTTTAGATAACTCAATTCAATAAGTAAAAATTGTATCAATCTTTGTATCTCGGACACATCATTATAAGATAAACAATGGAGCTCTAATATTTTTAATATCCAATATTTTATTCTATCTCTACTACTTTCATCAATCTTTGTACCACTTATTAAAAATTGAGTATCCTTCTGACTAAGATATCGATGTATAGGTATATCGATAATACAACACATGGTCTCTGTATTACTTAACAGTGAATACGTATCATTCATTACAACAAATGCTATATCATCTTTTTCTAATGTATGTTTCTGAACATTGATAGTGACTTCACATTTCCCTTTCAAACAATAAAATACCTTTACACTCAATGCCTTTTCTGTATTAATGGCTAAATTATTAAAAACACGTATCGAATAATTTTCTCTCATATGTCTTCCTCACGATGTCCTAGTGTGTATTTAAAATTAAACTTCTCCCCGATTGCTAAACTAAATTTAACTAGACAACATCTATTTTTCAGTGTCTATTATACAACTCTCAAAAAATTAGTAGTAACAAATTAGATTTTAATTATATCAATTTTCTTTTATATTTATATAGATTTCTCAAAATATTGCTCAATCATATCATCAAATCAACGTAAAATATCAAAAATTCAAATACTGTTTATTCACATTGCTCTGTTAATTATTATCAAAATGAATTTTCAGTAATTTTACATTCATGTAACAATATTTGTGTTGCTCAAAATCAAAAACTTTAAAAATGCTGTGCGTATCATTTCTATTCATATTACATAAATATATTGGGTTAAATGAGATTGTGTAACAATATTAGCAAAAAATTACAAATCAATAACATTGCACACAAACATCAATTTTTCTGTTAGAGTATGGCTTGTCGTTAAACAAGAACGAATAAAAATTTATTTTGTAACTCATTGATCACATGATTATTAATTATAAAAAACTAGTTTAATTTTTAGGAGGATATTTAACAATGAAAAAAATCGCTACAGCTACAATTGCAAC
>ERZ1023196.101-NODE-101-length-25617-cov-5.147524_pt1 | contig 25617 bp, 19 predicted proteins | sample MGYA00380441_ERZ1023196 | MGnify/ENA primary metagenome ERZ1023196 (study PRJEB33173, sample SAMEA4830296) | metagenome | study: EMG produced TPA metagenomics assembly of the PRJEB25223 data set...
TTGAGGTCTTGGCTGATGCTTCGTTCGCGTAGACCAAGTTCTAGCCCCCAGTACATTGGCATCGTGTTGGCGATAGAGTTCCGTTGGAATGTCTAGATAGACCAACTTTCCTCTAGCTGCAGCTACTAAAGCCAAGTACCAATCATGCATTAAGAGCCCTTCACACGTATTCCACTCCTTTGCCAAAGCCTGGTTAATCATCATGGTCCCGCCTGTTACCGTATTTTCAGTTAACTCTTGAAGCAAGGTAGTATTGGCGTGAGCAGATTGGGTTTTAATCATGCTGGCGTGGGTTATTTCTAACTGTTGATTGACAACTTTTAGGTCCGTGTAGACCAATAACGGCTTCGATAAATCATGTTTTTGTGCTTCCAACAAGGTCACTTCTAATTTATCTTCTAGCCAAATGTCATCTTGATCACTAAAGAAATAAACATCAGCTGCTTGATATTTTAGGAGGGTATAAAAATTCTTAATAACCCCCAAATTTTCAATCTGATTTTCATTAATCCACTGAATCCGTTGATCTTGTTTGACAAATTCGCGAATAATGTCGGGTGTTCTATCTGTGGACCCATCATCTCTAATCAACAAGGTCCAATCCTTGATGGTTTGTTTCTGGATGCTCTGAATCTGTTCGGCTAAGAAACGTTCCCCATTGTAAGTGGACAATAAAATGTTAATGTTCATCTAAAAATAAAGCCTCATACTCCCCAACAATTTTTTCCCAAGTATAGTGTTCCTGAATAATAGCCTTGGCTTTTCTGCCTAAGGCAATATCATCAAGACCTGTATCCACTTGATTAATCAACTCAGCTAATTGACCTTTTTCTTTAGTCCAATAAAAAGCAGCTGAACGTGCCACTGACTGATTGAAATCCACTCCCAACACCAAATTAAGGTTGGTATGGGCTAGCGCTTCTAAAAGACCAGGGTTAGTTCCCCCAACTTCATGTCCATGAATGTAAGCAAAGGCTTCTTCACGAATATAGGTCAACAATTCCTTATCATAAAGTGTCCCAACGAACTTAACACGAGGATCTTTATCACACCCTGTTTCAGCAAGCAGCTGCTTGAAATAAGGATTCCCTTCATGATTGCAAATAATCACTAAATCGCGTTTGGTTGACGATGCCATAAATTCTTTGATGGCTGTCTGGTAATTATTTTCGGGAACAAATCGTCCTAGAATTAAATAATATTCTTTTTCTTTAATGCCAAAGGTCTGGAAATAAGCCTCAACCTTGCTGTCTGTTGCTGTTAAACTTGAAGGCGTGGTCTCCGTTCCATAAGCAATAAAACGCGTTTTTGACCAAGGGTAAACTTGTTTAAGGTAACGATCAATACCGCTATTATCTGAAATAACCAAATCAGCATACTTGGTCATCTGTTTTTCAGCAAACTTTAAATAAGCTTGAACTGGTCTTGACCATTTGGAACGTTTCCATTCCAAACCATCTGGATTAATCAAAAAGCGACCACCTCTGTCATGAATTTGTTTAACAAAGGGAGCAATAAAGGCACCTATGGTATTTCCTAAAACATAAAAAATAGGTTTCTTAATCTGATGCTGATCACAATAAGATAAGGCATAAGCAATAGCCATCATATCATAGGCAATAACTCTAGCGGGTCCAAGTTTTGGGGGATTAAGGTAAAAACAATCTGCCCCCTTATAATCAAAATGAAGTTTATGCTTCGTATCGCTTAAACAAGCAACGTGATAACGAATGTTTTTAGCCGATTGGTGGCTAATTAATTCTTCGACAAAAGTCTCAAAGCCACCATATTTTGCTGGTAACCCTCTGCTACCAATGATGAAAACATCCTGCATTGCATACTACCCCATTTTAAAATATAATCAGTGATATTATACCACAATTAGCGGCCCAATGCGACCTTAAACCAATGAAAAAGAGCCAGTCTCCTTAGACTAACTCTCTTTAACTGCCTTATTGGTGACGGTCTTGTTGGTAGAACTCCTTCAAAGCTTCTTGCCATGTTGGAATCACAAAACCAGTTGCTTTTGCTTTATCAAGATTCATTGTTGAATTTAGAGGTCGCTTAGCCTTGGCTGGAAAGGCAGACGAATCAACTGGCACAACCTCAACTGCTTTGTCTTTTAAGATTTCTTTAGCAAAATCATACCAAGTGGTGTCTTCCTTTGCATCGTTTGATAAATGGTAATACCCAAAGGCTTTTTGATTTTCTGCTAAATAGCACATGAATTCTGCCAAAGTTCTTGTCCAGGTTGGGCGACCATGCTGGTCATTGACAACTGTTAAACGTGGGTGCTTTTCAGCGAGCTGCTGCATGGTAAAGACAAAGTTTTTCCCATAATTTCCAAATACCCAGGCCGTACGAATGATATAGAAGTGCTCTGCATATTGTTCTACAGCTAATTCCCCCAACCGTTTTGTGCGGCCATATTCTGTCTGAGGATCTGGAACGTCCGTTTCTAGCCACTCTTGACCTACAGGTTTATTGCCATCAAATACATAATCCGTCGAAATATAGACAAGTGTGGCACCATATTTACCACAAGCTTTAGCAATATTTTCTGAACCTGTCACGTTAATGGCTTCGTTTAATGCCTTCCCTTCATCTTCGGCTGCATCAACTGCTGTGTAAGCAGCACAATGATAGACCAGAGTTGGTTTCACTTGTGCAAAGACCGCTTCTACTTTATCAGCATCTGTAATATCCATCTCTGCAACGTCTACAGCTACATAATCCACATGTCGTTCATCTAATAAATAACGAAGTTCTGTTCCTAGTTGCCCATTGCTTCCCGTAATTAAAATCATCGTTTCTCCTTTTTCATAAGCAAACCACCTTACTTTATTCAGTAAGTGTCCTTATCATTATTGAATGATTACTGCTTTTAACGTCTTTATTTTACATCAAAAAAGGGAATATTTCATCCCTTGATGATGATATTAGCGAATACCTAATGCAATTCTGGCATAACGACTCATTTTATCTACTGTCCAAGCAGGATACCAGACCAACTTTACTTCGGTCTTGGTTACTTCTGGAACATCTCGCATGGCATCGTGAATATGATCTGTCAGTAAATCAGCTAGTGGACATCCCATCGTCGTAAGAGTCATGTCAATCTCTGTATGCCCATTATCATCAAAACGAATTTCGTAAATCAAGCCTAAGTTAACAATATCAATGCCTAATTCTGGATCAATAACCGTTTCCAGAGCCTCAAGAATTCTATCTTTAATAGCTGCCACTTGCTCTTCGGTATATTTTGGTGTCTCAGTCATGATTTCCCTTTCATTTGTTGAATGTTTTCCACATAGGCAGAAAACTCCTTTAAAGGCTTTAGCTACATTTGCCCAAAGGATTTCTTCCTAATGCCATAGATAAAGATACCCACTGGGTTCGGAGTCCTCTCTTCTTGTAAAGGTAGACCGATAAAATCATCCAGTGAGTTTCAGGCGCGGTTGTAATGTCAAACTTATGTTTAAAATGCCCACCAAGTTCGGTCCACCTTCTAATGTTTAGGTGTCCCAGTGATAAGCAAAACATTGATTTTTCGTTCTCTTCCTATTTCAAGGCAACGACCTAAAATCCTCTACTGGACGATTTTAGTCCTCTATAAAGTCTCTTAATTGTTTACTACGACTAGGATGGCGAAGTTTTCTAAGGGCTTTAGCTTCAATCTGTCGAATGCGCTCACGAGTAACATTAAAGACTTTACCTACGTCCTCTAACGTACGCATTTTACCATCGTCAAGGCCAAAGCGTAGGCGAAGAACGTTTTCTTCACGATCTGTCAAGGTATCCAAAACCTCATCTAACTGTTCACGTAGAACCACGCGAGTAGTATAATCAACAGGATTTTCAATGACTTCGTCTTCGATAAAATCACCTAAGTGACTATCATCTTCTTCCCCAATTGGTGTTTCTAAAGAAACAGGTTCTTGAGCAATTTTTAGAATTTCACGAACCTTGTCTGGAGTCATTTCCATGCGCTCTGCAATTTGTTCTGGTGTCGGGTCTTGCCCTAACTCTTGCAACAGATTACGTTGTTCACGAACCAATTTGTTAATGGTTTCCACCATGTGAACTGGAATACGAATCGTACGAGCTTGGTCTGCAATAGCACGAGTAATAGCCTGACGAATCCACCAAGTCGCATAGGTTGAGAATTTAAAGCCTTTTGAATAGTCAAACTTATCAACAGCTTTCATTAACCCCATATTTCCTTCTTGAATCAAGTCCAAGAATTGCATCCCACGCCCAACATAACGCTTGGCAATAGAAACTACCAAACGTAGGTTAGCTTCTGCTAGACGTTGTTTAGCTTCTAGGTCACCTTCTGCAACTGCTACTGCCAACACTTTTTCTTCTTCACTTGTTAAAAGTGGTACCACACCAATTTCTTTGAGGTACATGCGGACAGGGTCATTCACTTTAGCAGAGTTGCTACCAATTAATTCTTCATCGGTTAACTCTTCTGGTTTTGGTTCTTCCACAATATATTTAGACGATGGGTTGCCTTCTTTATCGGTAATAGAAATCCCACCATCCGTCAAACGCTCAAGGAGGTCATCAATTTGATCAGCATCCAAGGCAAATGGAATGACAAGCTTTTCGGTTACATCATCATCAATAGCTGTTCCTTCTTTTTTATGATGACGAATAAACTCCGCAACTTGAACATTAAAAGTTGAAATTTCTTTTTCTTTTGTCATATTTTCCTCTATTCCATTTTTCGTTTTTGAGCAATTAGATTTTCTAATACTTCTAAGGCTAAGTCATGATCGCCTTTATTGCTTGACTCTCTCACCTGTTTACCTTGTTTATGAAGGTCTCGTTCTGCTAAAAGCTTGGTACGCTTGGCTAAAATATCATCAATTTCTCCTGGAGCCACTTCTTCAGGAAGGTTGGATTCCAAAATACTGTAGTAAGCCTGGTTGACCTCTTCGGGCATTTCGGACAGGTCGTAAGAAGTGATCTGCCCCTGCTTTTTCAGCTGCTCATAGAGCACCTGAAAGGTAGGTGTATCAAAATAAAAATCCTTCCGATGACGAAACTCTGTCAGCAGGTAATCATGATGTAAAAGCCTATGCAAAAGATGTCCTTCTGCTTTGGCAACAGCTGTAAGACTTTTGGTTACCGGTAGGGTAACAAGCCGGCTAACAGGTTGAACAGGTGCTTCCTGTCGTCTTCTCCTATCCTGTACCCTCAAGGCGTTGACTGATTGTTCCACCTGGAAGTAATCAAAGTCTGGTAAGAGATCGGCTACCTTATTGATATAAGAATTTTGGGCTGTAATTGAAGGTGATTGTGCAATTAAGAGAGCAATTCTCTCCACATAAGCAATTTGAGACTGCAAATTGTCCATATTATCAGGCTTGAGGTAATCAATGAAGAACTCCACGCTACTGATACGAGACTGCTTCAGCAAATCTGCAAACGCTTCGGGGGAATGCCGTTGCACAAACTCATCAGGATCCATTTTGTTGGGAATCCTGACAATTTCCACTACGAAATCCTTGAGTAAGTCGAGTGATTTAGCAATGGCATTTTGGCCAGCATCGTCACCATCATAAGTCAAAACCACTTTTTTAGTGATCTGTTTAAGATGAGTAACATGTTCAGGAGTTAGAGCAGTTCCCATAGAAGCAATTGCATTTTCATGACCAGAACGGTAAGCAGCAATCACATCCATGAAACCTTCCATTAAAAAAACTTCATGAGTTTTGGCGATAACAGGCTTGGCTTTATCAAGGTGATAAAATTCATAAGACTTATTAAATAAAACGGTTCCTCTTGAATTTTTATACTTAGCCTGTTTCTTTTCTAAGTCATTCTTTGTCCAAATTCGACCTGAAAAGGCGATAATATTGCCTCTGTCATCTGACAAAGGGAACATGATACGATTGCGAAAGGCATCATAAATAGTATTTGATTGTTCAGACAGGTTAAATAATCCTGAGGCTGCTAGCTGGCTCTCGTCGTATTTTTTAGAAAGAGCTTGGTAAAGGTAGTCCGACTCATCAGGCGCCAACCCGATATTAAAATGTTCAATCAAGTTGTCATCTAAACCACGTTGGTAAAGATATTGTCTTGCTTCTTGGCCGATGGTGGTTGTCATCAACACAGCATGGTAAAATTTTGCAGCGTCTTCGTGCAGAGACATCAAAACCTGATGGGGATTCGCGTTAGGACTAGAGACCCCAGATTGTCTGGGAGTTATCTCTAACGCTATCCCTGCTCTCTCAGCAATAATCTGAACACTTTCTAAAAAAGGAACTTGACGATAGTCCTCGATAAATTTAAAAACATCCCCTGATTTTCCACAACCAAAACAATGGAAAAATTGTCTGTCTTCAATGACATTAAAAGAGGGCGTTTTTTCTTTATGAAAGGGACATAGGCCGAGGTAGTGTCGACCAGCACGGGAAAGCTTAACGACTTCCCCAATAACATCGACAATATTCACACTGTTTTTTATTTGGGAAATCATTTCTTTGTCAATTGCCAAGTCATCACCTCCCCATAAAAATCCCATTATAGTTTTATATTTCATTATACCATTGAAGACCTCATTTGTAAATTTAAAAACACAGGTGGTTCCATTGGATTTTGCAGGTCAATTGTGATATCATTAGGTTACATTAGAAAAAAGGGGAATTCTCATGATTAAAGAATTAAAAGCATTTTTGTTTAGAGGAAACGTCATCGATCTTGCCGTAGCTGTTATCATTGGTAGTGCTTTTGGCGCAATCGTGACATCATTTGTCAACGATATCATCACACCACTTATCTTAAATCCAGCCTTGAAAGCTGCCAATGTGGAAAACATTACTCAATTAACTTGGAACGGTGTTAAATATGGTAGCTTTTTAGGAGCCGTTATTAATTTTCTTATCATCGGTACCAGTCTTTTCTTTGTTGTAAAAACCGCTGAAAAAGCAATGCCTAAAAAACAAGAGGAAGAGGATGTTGAAGTGGCAGCTCCTACTCAAGAAGAATTGCTTACTGAAATCCGTGATTTGTTAGCAAATAAATAAACCACTACACCTTAAAACAGTTGGATACCTATTCCAACTGTTTTTTTGACGACAAATTGGCTACAACACCAGTTGCTGCCAAGATAATAAAAGCAACCCTAGGTCTCTAGGGTTGCTTTTATTATCTCATGTTAGAATTTTTTACGTTTGCGAGCTGCTTCTGATTTACGTTTACGTTTTACAGAAGGTTTTTCGTAGAATTCACGTTTACGCGATTCTTGAAGAGTACCAGCTTTAGTAACAGAACGTTTGAAGCGACGAAGAGCATCGTCAAGAGATTCATTTTTACGTACTACTGTTTTTGACATGTGTTTCACCTCCTCAAGATATTGTAACATTTTCACGTTCCCAATTATATTACATTATTTTTTAAAAAAAGTCAAACCTCTTTTTTCATTTGGGCATGCGGTAAAATTTTTAGAGTTGATAACGAAAGCTCAAAATAGAGTTATAATCTCCATTATCATCCTAAAAAACAGAAAATCTCTAGAAATATAAATTTCTAGAGACTTTTTCTTCATTCTGAGCGATAATTGTCATACCATTGTTTTTTTTGGATGAGTGCACTGCACTATTTATATAATGGTTTTGGTGTCTGTGGAATAATGATTTATGCTACCGCCTCCTAAGCAAGAATCTTTTTCGTCCTTAGACAGATTGAATACCTGCAAAATCAATATTGCGACCTGATTCTCTTGCTTCCAAGCCAGCTAAAAAGCCTCTTTGATAATCATCATCTAATTCCGGAGCATCTGAAATTGACGGTTTTTTAGGCCTAAGTAGACTATCTAGCCATGGAGAATCCGGACAGATAACCATCCTTATAACCTTGTTTATATTTATCTGAATATTTTGGTCCATTGAAACGCGAAAAATCTAATTTCCATTTTGAAGAATGTGCGTCACGACCGTCTTTAAAGCCTCTTTGATAATCATCATCTAATTCCGGAGCATCTGAAATTGACGGTTTTTTAGGCTTAAGTGGACTTTCTGGCCATGGATAATCCGGAAGTGGTGGAAGTTTAGGTTTTTGTGAACTTTCTCCATTGCCCTGATTGTTATGCTTGTTTATTCCTCTTCCATAGCCATCTAGGTAACCTTCTTTATATTCAGTTGGCCAACCAGTTGTATCTGGGAACAATCCACCTAGTAGCCCTTCTCTATAACCATCTTCCCGTCCTGCTTCATATTCTCTTGCTTTATCATGTGATGTATCTTCTACATTTTCTCTCCCATGATCATAATCAACTGAGTTAATTGTCTCAGACTTTTCCTCGCCCCAATGACTACCATCAATCATTTCACTATCTTGTCTGAACCAGCTATGTCCTTCATATGGATTCATAGACGACGCTAAAACTGGTTGTGTAGCTCCTAATAAAGCCACTGCTGCAAGGGAAGTAAATAGTAACCTTTTAGAAAGTTTAATATTTTTTTTGATTTTCATTAAAACTCTCTCCTTAATATATTATTTTATGCTTTTTATTATAAAACATGAGGAGATTGTTAGTAAAGGTCGTTTTTTAAAGAATTAGTTAATTTTTGAACCGTTTAAATTAAAATCGGGTAGGATCTAATCTTTAAGCTCTCACACCACCATGCGTGCCATTCGACATATGGTGGTTCAACCAACTTTTAAGACATATCACTCAAGATAATCCTCTAAGCAGATTTATTCCGCTATCTTTCCAGTCAGAGCTACTGCTTCTCGGATAAAAACTTTATACTGATCATCTTTAGCTAATTTTGCAATAACTTTATTAACAGTTTTGGTTAAGGTTCCGCTATTTTTCGGAAGGGCTACTGCTTTAGCATCACCATCAGTGGTTTTTAAACTAAAGGAAGCCAAAGCTAAATCTTTATGTTGCGCCAAGTAACCAGCTGCTACTGGTCCTTCTAAATCCACAGCGTAAACTTGACCAGCTTTCAACTCATTGATAGCCTCTCCCATAGCTGTTAAAGAAACAAGATTAGATTTAGGTAACTGACTTTTAACCAAACCTTCCTCGATACTACCTTTTTGAGCTGCTACTTTTTGTCCCTCTAAACTTGTCACGTCTTTAGCTGCTTTCGCATCTGCAGCTCTCATTAAAATGGCATTTTCAGTTTCATAATAAGGGGTTGAAAAATCATAAACTTTAGCTCTCTCTTTTGTGTAAGATAAGCCAGAGATAGCCAAATCTGCTTTACCAGTTTGCAAGCTAGACAAGACATTGTCAAAACTCATCGGAGACAACTCTAGCTTAACGCCTAGTTCATCAGCAATAGCTTGCGCTAATTGAATATCAGCTCCAACAATTGTATCTTTGCCATTAACCAAGGCTTTAAATTCAAAAGGAGCGTAATCAGGACTAACAGCAACCACAAGTTTACCGGCTTGTTTGATACTATCTTGGCGATTGACTTTTTCAGCCTTTCCGCAAGCTGCCAAACTAAAAATGAGGAGCGGAGCGAGAAGACTAAATAGTATTTTTTTTAGGTTCATAGTATATTTATTCCTTTTTATTATTAATATAGTCTATTATAGTGCATTATTATTCAAAGGTCAATACTTTACGGTGTGATTTTTAAACATTCTGATAGTGCTGCTAATCCCGCTTTAAGAATGTCAGATTGACAACAATAGCCAATCCGTATATGCTTTTCGCGACCAAAGCGATTACCAGGAACGACGAGAGTACCATAGTCTTTGAGAAAACGAAGAGCAAAAGCTTCTATGGGCTCTTGAATATCTAGTTTCACAAAAGCTGTCGAAACGTGTTTCGGTTTAATATAAGAAGCCTTATCTTCTTGTTGTATCCAGTTATCAAGAAGTCTTAAATTTTGATTGACAAGTCTTCGATTCCGTTCCAATAATTTAGAAGCATGGGTTAAGGCCAAGGTTGCTACCATATCATCAAAGACACCAGCACAAATCATCGTATAATCCCTATATAACCTAATCCGTTCTACTATTTCCTCAGATGCTGCTAGCCAACCTACACGAAGCCCCGGAAGCGAAAAAGTTTTGGACATGCTATTGACAGAAATCCCTTTATGGTAAAGGTCTGCAATAGCTAATAGTTCATCGGAAGCAAAAGAATGGTAGACTTCATCACTTAAAATGTAAAGATCATGAGTTTCAGCAATAGCGATCAAGCGATCCAAGTATTCCTTATCCATATAAGCCCCAGTAGGATTGTTAGCATTATTGATGGTAATCAGCTTCGTATTAGGACGAATAAGTTGTTCTAATTGATCTAAATCAGGAAGCCAATTCAGCTCTTCTTTAGTCTGCCAATAGTCAACTGTTGCTCCTAGTGACTCAGGGATATCGTAAAGCTGCTGGTAGCTAGGGTAGTGGGCAATCAAATGGTCGCCAGCTTCAACAAGGGCATAAAGAAGGGTAAAATTAGCCCCCGTGGCTCCATTGGTCTGTAAAATATTATCGGGACTTAAGGTCTGATAAAGATTAGCAACAGCTTGTTTAAAATCAGGTGAACCTTCAATCCAGCCATAATCCATGGGCTTTTGAGCAAGGGTCTGGAAAAATCTTTGAGAGTCTGTGCCTGTTACGCTGAATAAGTCATCTAAAGTTAAGGAGGCAATAGAGGAGCCTGCAATATCGTAGGTCGCCTCTTTTTCATACTGGTTGAGCCATTCCTCCACACCAAAAGCTGGTAGATACATCATTGTCCTCCTGTCTTATTTTTATTACATTATAGCATAAAAATACACTTCTGTTACTATTACTTATGCATAGCTATTCATTGGTCACTGGAATAAATCACAAAAAAGAGAGGATACCTCTCTTTTTTCTCTAAACTTATCTACACGAAAGAGGTAGCCTCAAAGCGTCACAATAGCCAACTCTGATCCGCCCATCAGCACCAAGTACTTTTTGGTTACAGGAAGTCCATAGGTCTGGCTAAGCGCTTCTGCATATAATTCCAGTTGTTGTTGATAGCGTGTTTTTAAGTCACTCGGATGACGATACCTATCTGTTTTGTAGTCTATCAATTCGATATGATCTTCAAACAAGAGAAAGGCATCTATAATCCCACGAATGACATAATCTTCTTGGCTGAGAAGGTCTTTCTTGAGGATGGCAAATGGAGCTTCTCGGTAAAGGTTAGTCGAGTAGGTTTGAAACCTTTTTCCTAAAGCCGTTTCAGTAAAGAACTGTTCTACCTTTTGTAAATCAAGGGCTGCTTTGACTACTGCTTCAGCTTCTATTTCTTCCAACGCTTGGGCAATTGTTGCCAAACTGATTGGCTTCGTTAAAGGGATGGCTTGCATGAGTCGATGAAGAGCTGACCCTACCTGACTAGCTTCAACTTTAACTTGCTTTGAAAATTCAGGTAAGGTAAATGCATTGAGTGTCCGATAACTTTTTTCCATGACCTCGACGCCATCTGAATCCAACAGGGGCTCATAAGCAGCTTTTAGTTGGCTTGGCGTTCGGACTGTTGGTAGGTGAATGGCAGCTTCATAGCGTTCATTAAGTTGAGATACCTTATTAAGCATGTCAATGGCTCTCGTAATATCTGCTGACTGACGATTGTCTTTGAGGTCATCTGGTTGTAAGAGCTGTTGACTCTGTAGATGACCAATAGCTTCTGGACTCAATTCACTTTCTTCAATAAACTGAACATCAAAATGGAGATCTTCTGCGGTGAAGGTATCTGCTATCGCTAAAAGCCAATCTTGGAAGGACATTAGTCGCTCACGCAGAGCTAAAGGCAAATGATTTCCCGAGCGTTTGCCATCGGTGAATTCTTGACTTTTCTCCTTGCTTGCCTTGCCTATCAGATAGATTTGCTTTTCAGCCCGTGTCATAGCAACATAGAGTAAGCGCATTTGCTCAGACAGAGTCGCCAAACGCAGCTCTTGTTTATTGAGTTGATAGGGGAGAGTTTCCATACTCACTTTCACTGAAGGTAACGTTTTTTCTTCCAGAACGTCTTTGACATCTGCTAGATACTTAATACCGATGCCCTGTTGACGGCTTAAAATAAATGGCGCATGGATATCTGTCATGGCAAAACGCTTATCACAGTTGAGGAGAAAGACATACTTGAATTCCAATCCCTTGGACTTGTGAATAGTCATCAGATTAACCGCTTGTTTAGAGCTAGCTACCTCAACATCGGCTAAATCATTTTGTGTTTCCAACACCTTGTCAATCATGCCAATAAAACGCGAGAGACCTTTGTAACCTGATTGTTCAAACTGATTAGCTCGAAGTGCTAAGGCATATAAATTAGCTTGTGCCTGTTCTGCTTTAGCTTGACTACCCACAAAGTCAAAATAGAAACGGTCGTTGAAAATTTTCCAAATGAGATCATAGAGCGACCTGATTTTAGCGTAACGGCGCCAGCTTTTTAAGGTCTCTATAAACCTGCTTAGTTTTAGTTTTAGGTCTTGATGGACCAACTCAGGGTGTGTTCCTGTGCCAAGGCATGCTCTCTCCAGTTTATCGTAGAGGCAATCTGCTTCTTTGTCGTCTCCTTGTTGGAGGGCTAGCCTAGTCAGTTCATCTTCATCAAAAGCAAACATCGGTGAACGCAATAGGGCGACCAAGGCATAATCATTTCTTGGGTTATTAATAGTACGTAAAGTATCCAACATCACCATTACTTCAACTGACTTAAGGTAATTTTGCTGACCACCATCTGCCACAAGCGGAATACCGTATTGGTTAAAGGTATGAAAAATGGCATCATTTCTTGTTCTAGATGATACTAAGAGGGTTATATCCTCAAAAGGTACGTGTTGCTCATTGTGTAACCTAATGATTTCTTTAGCAACGATGGTCACTTCACTAGGCGAAATGCCATCCGCATCTTCTATGTCAAGTTGATCTTCGTGATCGGTGTTATAAAGCAGGAGCTTAGCACGATGCTCTGGGGAAGCAATTTTTTGACCAACGCTACCTGCCACCAACTGATGCTGCTCATCATACAAAATATCTCCTAGGGATTCATCCATTAAATGAGTAAAGACAGCATTGCTAGCTTCTAAAACTTCTGTTTGACTCCGGAAATTCTCTTTCAATAAAATGAGTTTTCCTTGCTCAGGATAGGTTTGATAATCCTTGAATTTTTGATTGAAAATCTGAGGATCTGCCTGTCGAAAACGGTAAATGGATTGTTTAATATCACCAACCATAAAACGGTTATGTCCATTTGATAATAAAGTCAACAGCCGTTCTTGCATATGATTATTATCCTGATACTCATCAACCATGACTTCATGATACTGGTCTTGATATGTCTGCCTAATATCAGGGTTTTCTTCTAAAATCTGTATGGCAAAATGGGCAATATCTGAAAATTCAAAAGCACCTTCTTGTTTTTTGGCATCCAGATAAGCCTTCGAAAAAGCAAGCACAACAATCTTCAAAAGTTCTAATAAGGGAAGGCTTTCTGGCTGATAGCTTAAAATGGTTTCTAAGTGCCTAAATCGGATGAGCTTTTGGTGTAAACTCTTGAAAACAGGGTATTTTATCCCAGCCACTGTCACATCATTTCCAGTCGGCAAAAGAGCTGTCAGGTCCTTTGCCAAGCGGCTTATCCCCTGTCTCCCATAGAGGTAAGGAAAGTCACGCGCCCATTCGTAAAGCTTCTCGATCATGGCCAAATGTTTGACGTATTTGGCTGTTGGTTTCCCAGCTTTTGTCAGCTGACCATAATCTTCCATGTCAGTCACATCTCTTAACTGATCTGCGGTATCTTGCATGGTTGACAGTAAGAGTTGAATCTCTTGTTCAGGGACATCTTCAAGCCCTTGATAGGTTTGAGCAGCTTTTAGAAAGGTTTCTTCTAACCACTGTTTCGGATTTTCAGTAGATTGACTAAAGGCGTAGCAACTATAGACGACTTCTCTAAACGAAGAAGCATCTTTACGATTACCGGAAAAATTTTTGACCAATGCCTTGAACAAGGACGGATCATCTTGAGTCATAAATTCTTCAAATAATTTGCTAAAAACATCTCGCTTTAGAATGTCTTGCTCCGCCTTATCTTGCATAATACGAAATTGAGGGGAAATACCAATGCTGTACCCGTAACGGATGAGGACTTTTTGAGCAAAAGCATCCATCGTCCCAATATCAGCTTGTGACAAAGCTTGTAATTGGTCTGTTAGATAAGCTTTTAGCAACGAATCACTGGTTTTCGCAATTTCCGCATACAGTTTCTTTTCAATACGTTCACGTAACTCCGTAGCGGCTTTGACCGTAAAGGTTGAAATAAAAAGTCTATCTACTGAAACACCCCTTAGGATTTTATCAAGAATCCGTTCCACCATAACAAAGGTTTTTCCAGATCCAGCTGAGGCTGACACCAAGATATTTTGCCCACTGGTATAAATAGCTTCGATTTGTTCTGGGGTTCTTTTTTGCGCTTGACTACTTTGAGTTTCTTTTTCTTGTAATTGCGCAATGGCACTTGGACTTAAAAAAGGGTCAAATGATATCACAGGTTATCCTCCTTTCTCATTAACGTTAAAAACTGCTGGCGCTTATCTTTGGCAGGGAGCGTTACAAGATGCCTTGCTTGGCCCAAATCAAGATCAGCCTCAAAACGTGTAATAGCCTTGAGTTGTTCTCCTTGAACAGACTTCCCATCACTTGTATAAGGGTTAATGACAAAATGCCCTTTCTTAATCTGCTCTGCTGCTTTCTTGTAAAGAAGAGCATTATAAGTCAAGAGGGTTTGTAACTCTTCAGTGGAATAAAGTGCATTTCGCGTCTGGTAAGCACCATTTGCTAAATATTCTTTTTCAGACTCTAAAAAGATTCCTTTATAGGTCAATTCTTTATAAATACTTTCAACTAGTTTATCATCAAGTGCTTTGAAAGATGCTAAGTCCAACTTAGGCTCTTGCAAATGCAAGTACATGGCACCAAATAAGTGCCCTAAATCATCTGGTCCAAGTTGTTGCTGCAAAGCAGCCAGATAAGTAACAAGTTGTGGGCTTAACCCATTGTAAAATTTCCCGATATCAAACTGATTCGCACTGGATTTATAATCAACAATCCCTAGACTCCCATCACTTAACTGGTCAATCCGGTCAATTATCCCATGGACTACTACCTGATCTGTCACGTGAAGGGCAAAAGGTTCTTCTTGTCGACTGACAGTCATATTCTGATTAAGACGCAAAATAGAAGCGGTTGACTTAGCAATATCTTCAAGCAAGTCTAAACTGAAACGATCTTCAGCACTGTCTTGATAGATGTATTGAAACTCTTTTTCTTGGTTAGTTTGATGAATGGCTTGCGCCAATTTGCTGTCAAAGGAAGCTGCTGTGTGATCCGTCATCACCAATTCAAATACCCGATGTAAATATTGCCCATGAATGCGGGCATCAGGATGAATGGATTCGGCTTCTTGTAGCCCTAGGACATACTGCAAAAAATACTTGTACTGGTTATTATAAAAAACAGTCAGAGCAGTCGATGATAGTCTAAGCGGTCTATCGCTTGGAAAACGTGCCTCAATAACTTCGGAGGCTAGAGGTTTCGTCACCAAATGGTCATCTAGCATAGGAAGTGTGACTTGATGATGTCTTAATTGTCGTCGGAGATAGCGAAGGGCAACCGTCCAAAAAGTCTTGTCCTGTTCGGTCATGTCAGCTACTATAGCTTCTCGATTAAGGTCAACTAAACGTGACAAAAGGGCCTTATAGTTGCCAATATCACTAGCAGCATAAGAAAAGCGATTGCTTCCTTTATCAATCAGTGGAAGACCAAAGGACATCAATTCCTTGAGGTAAGGAGACAAGTCATCTGAAAATTCGTTCACTACTGCTGGGACACTCAGGACCAATTCTTGAGTGGCTGCATTCAAAAGCGAAAGAGCTGTCTGATGATTTTTCTTGCTATTTTCGATACTGCCAATGTCAAAATGCTGGAAGCTATCAGTGATTTCGTTAATTCTTGCCCGTTCTTGATCAGAAAGTAGCCCTGTCTCTTTGACTTGCTTTGGAAAATGGGATTGCGTAAGACCAATAGCATAAACAAAAGGTTTTGAGTGAGGTTGCACCAAATCATAGGATTTGATAGAAACAACATCTAAAGTAGCTGGAACAATACGATAGTGGGCTGACTGCATTCCCATTTTGATTAAGGAAAGACAGTCCGCCAGTTTCAATTTTTCCTGACCAAAAATCTGGTAAAAAGAGGTTAACACGCCGGTAAATGTTTTCCAAACTTCCTCATTTTTCTCGATTTCTAGCTCATTTTGGCCCAGGCTTTTCATATTTTCTGCTAACTGAACGTCTTTAAAAAAGGTCATCAATTTATCTAGCAATGACGTTCCCAATTGTTTTTGACTCTTAAATAAGGCTTGCAACGAAGAAAAAACAGCTTCTCTTACCTCGTTTAACAACTCTAATGGGTAATGACGAGAGGAATTAATCGTAAAAGGCCTTGAAAATTTAGTAAATCCTTTAATGTCTGCAAATTGGAGGTATTCTTCAAAGCGGTCAACGTCACTATCGGCAAACCTTCCAAAAAGTCCTGATTTGAGCAGGTTTAAAATATCTTCACGACGCCAATTATAGCGCTGGCTCCGCTCTAAAGATTCTATAAATTGCACTAAGGGATGAGCGGTCATGGGTTCTGCCTTCCCTAAATAGTAAGGAATCTCAAATTTGTCAAAAATGGGACCAATTTGCAACTGGTAGGCGTCCACATCTCCTAGCAAGACCAACATGTCCTTATAGCGATAACCTTCATACAATTTTTCTCGAATAGCCTTAGCAACATGCTCTATCTCTTCTTTTTGCTGATGACTTTGCCAGAGGTAAATGTCTTCTTTATCTTTTTCTTCCAATTGCCAATCTACTTGAGAAAAATCATGACTAGCTTCAAATAACTGAGTCACTCTTGAAAAAGACGGCGCGAAAACCTTTTCCGATTGAGAATAAATCGGTTTTGTCTTGTACTGTTCAGCAAGCCCTTGCAAAAATTGGATACTGGCCTCATAAATATTTCCTTTAATAAACGGTTTTTGGTAGGCTTTCTGACTAATATAACTTCCTATCACAATCTCTTGACACTTGCTGTTAAGAAGAGATAATAGGTAATCTTCTTCAGCAGAAAAACGAGAAAATCCATCAATAACTAGCACTGTTTTTGACAGTTGTTCGTCCAATTGACCTGTTTCAATGGTTTTAGCAAAGGACATCAACGCACTGTCTTGATGGTAATCTTGCTGAGTCATGAGTTCTTCGGCAAGGGAGATAATCCTTATTAGGTCTTCTTGTTTACCGGGAGTATCTAACTCGGTTAACTCATAGACACTAAGGTTAGCCGTTTTTAATTCTTGATAGAGATCAATTAGCTGCTTAATAAAAGCCGGATCGTCTTTCAAGCGACCATAAGCAGGAAGATCTTCAGGGGTTAACTGCATTAAGACGCGGTAAAAAATCATGGCTAAGGCTGTCTCGTCTAAGGCTTGTTTTGACTCAGAGTTAGAGAATGTAAAATACCTTGCCATCTGAGCAAAACGCGTCACGGTAATGGAGAAGGACCCTCGTTCTGGTAGCAAGGTCAATACTTCTCTTTCCTTTTCAAACGAGAGAGAGTTTGGAGCAAGGTAAAAGACACGATAACCTCGAGAGGCAGCCTGCCTTGCCTCAGCCACCAAAATGTCTGTCATTGAATAGGTCATTTCTGTATAAATTAGTTTCATAGAGCTCCTTTATGGTGACCAAATCTGTTTTGTTATATTATAGCAAATCCCTATAGCTTTTCCTATTTTGGACTAACTAAAAATCATCTCAAAATAGCGTTTTCAAGCACTAAAACAAGCATTTCTGACCGAATTATTTTATAATAGTAACAAGAAAGAAACGAGGGAAATCTTATGAAAACGGATGATTTGAGAGAAAGTCAACAGGTTGAAGATAGGCGTGGTCAATCGTCTGGTTCTTTTGGAGGCGGCGGCCTAGGTGGCGGCGGAGGCCTAGGTGGCGGCGGAGGCGGTCTTCTACTTCAATTACTCTTTTCACGAGGAGGTTGGAAAACCAAACTGGTTATTCTACTCCTTCTCCTAGTCATGGGAGGGGGTGGCCTATCTGGTGTTTTAGGAGGCAATCCTTCTTCCTCCAATAACAATGCCTACCAATCAAGCCAAGTAACACGTACAAATGGTGATAAGGCTAGTCAAGAGCAGGTTTCTTTTGTCAGTAAGGTCTTCGCCTCTACCGAAGACTATTGGACCAAACAGTTTAAAGATAAGGGGTTAACTTACAACAAACCAACCTTAGTCTTATATTCTGGTGCCACACAGACAGCTTGTGGGACAGGTCAAGCCTCTGCTGGTCCTTTCTATTGTCCAGGCGACCAAAAAGTTTATTTAGACATTTCGTTTTACGATGAGTTGTCTACTAAATACGGCGCCAAAGGTGACTTTGCCATGGCCTATGTGATTGCTCATGAAGTTGGCCATCATATCCAAAATGAAATTGGCACCATGGAAGACTACGCTAGTGCTAGACAAGGACGCTCAAAGGCAGAAGCCAATCAACGCAATGTTAAGTTAGAGCTTCAGGCTGACTACTATGCTGGTGCTTGGGCTAATTATGTTCAAGGGCAAGGCCTTTTAGAAAAAGGAGATATTGAGGAGGCAATGGCAGCAGCTCACGCAGTTGGGGATGATACTCTGCAAGAAGAAGCTTATGGCAGAGCCGTTCCAGATAGTTTTACCCACGGAACTTCGCAACAACGACAGCGTTGGTTTGACCGAGGTTACCAATATGGTGACTTTGAGCATGGCGACACTTTCAGCGTCCCTTACAATAAACTTTAACTAAGAAAAACCAACATTACGCAAATAAAAACCAAACAAGTGTAGCACTTGTTTGGTTTTTATTTTTCTTTCAAACAGCAATAACAACTCGGCCTATTTTTCTCGACGCAATACACCATCTTCCATGCGATAAACCTTGTCACAAGATGCCAGCATCCGATCATCATGAGTGACCATAATAATGGCCTTGTTTTTTTCTTTACTTTCCTTAGCCAACAGTTTGCCCCCTTCATCGGCCTTTTTTTTTTCCAAACTTGCAGTAGGTTCGTCTGCCAATATCAGTACTGGATCATGGTAAAGAGCACGGGCAATCGCCGCTCTTTGCCTTTCTCCGCCGGATAATTCTTGAGGTAACTGATGTTTTAGCCCTGCAATGCCTAAATCGTCAAATAACTGATTGGCTTTGGCTTTTTCTTTGCTTCCTGTCAAATGATCGACCAATTCCAACTGCTGCTGGACTGTTAAAAAAGGTATCAGATTGGAGGCTTGTAAGATAAAACCAATAGATTGGAAACGCAAGCGTGAGCGCTCTTTTTCTGATAAATGCGTATAATCAGTACCATCGATGATTAGCTGTCCAGAACTTGGGGTCTGTAGGCCACCAGCAATGGTCAAAAAGGTTGATTTCCCAGAACCAGACGGTCCCACAATCGCTACAAATTCCCCAGCTTCAATGGAAAAGTCAGTTGTCTTTAATGCGTTGATTTCGTGATGACCATCTTGAAATGTTTTGGTCACTTGTTTAAATGTTAAAACCGACATCACTACCTCCTATCCAATTGCTTTCAAAGGATCAATTCGTACAATGCTAAAAACAGAAAATAAGGTTCCTAACAAAGCAAAACAAACCATACTGACTAATATTGCTAAGTAAACTAGCCAATTACTTTGGAAGGGAACTGCTTCAGGGAGCACTAAAGACGTCAACCAAGTTCCCAATAATCCTAAACCGCTTCCTAAAGCACTTAACAAGAAGGTTTGCAGCAGAACTGCTTGTGCAATCGTTATATTCCCGATACCTTGAGCCTTCATGATACCGAAAATAGGAGCCTTTTGAATAGTTAACACATACATAAAAATACCAATGATGATGGCTGAAATCACAATGAGAAACCCAATCATAAAACCAAAGGTCAAAAGCTGTGCCTTGTAACCAGGCAATTTAGTAATAAAGGTTTTGATAGGCAACTTTGTCAACTCTTGATTAGGGTAGTCTTCTAGGTTTCCCCTCAAAATAAACGCATTAACCAGTTGCTTACTCTTAGTCTCCCCCTTACCATTTTTTAAGGTTTGAAAGGCATCGAGCGACAGGTAAGCAACAGGGGCCACACTAAATTTAGCATTTTGAGTATAGCCAACGATAGTTAATGCTTGACTAGAACTCGATGTGTAAAAGTCCTTGCCAATCGCAAAAGCTTCCTCTTTTGCAAGGCTTTGATCCAAAACAACCTCTTTGTTAGTCTTAAATAATCGACCTTTTACAATGTTAGGACGAATAAAGCTAGTAGAATCAATCCCGAAAAGGCTAACCTTAACTTTGTCGGCATCCTTAGGATTTTTAACTGACCACGCCACGGTATTGAGTTGAGCAAGAGGAGCTACCTTGTCTGCTGTTATTTGATTTTCTTGAGCTCTGGACACCTGTGATAAGGTCAAGGTAGCGTCAGCATCCTTGGCTAGTAAAACACTGTCAGCTTTCCAAAGATCAACCGCCGAGCGGTTCTCCTGCATCAAACCAAAGGCCAATCCTGACAAAAAGAACATCAAATAGGCAACCAAACATAGCAAACCAGCAATCAAACCATACCGCAATTTGGATTGTTTCATTTCATTAAGCGCTAAAAACATCTCTCATTCCCCCTTATTTATATCACTAGCTTAGCATAACTTCCCAGAAGTCCCTACTTATCTGTTTAGCATTTAAGGACCTTTGGTAATCAAACGGCAAGATAGCAGATAAGAGGGCTGATAATGAGCCGTCATCTCTTGTAAAAAGCATAGCATCTCCTCAGATTTAGTTTCCAACTGAGCATCCAAATCTTTGAAGTGGTCTTTTTCTTCCTGACTAGCTACCTTTTTAAAATACCCCCAAACATGCTGATATGCAGTTCGTAAGGTTTTTACTGTAGGAGGAATGGCTTGCGCTTCTTCAATCAAACAATGAAAAGTCAACACCTTTTCTTCTGACCACTGATTTCCTTTAAACAAACCTCTTAAAGCATTATAATGCTGTTGCGAATGTGCCATGACCCAATACTTTTGATAAGCCCATTGTTTTTGATAAGTTTTCAAACCAGCATCAGTCATGAGACAGCCCTTCTAACGTAATGGTCACCATAACTTCAGGTTTGAGGAGTCGCTTCACGCGGCAATAAGTCCCAATGTAAGCCAATAAATCAGCTTTCTTTTTGTCATCTAAAACATCATCAATCCTAACAAGTAGTTCAAAAGCTTCTTCCTCATAACTAGCCTCAACAGAAACAGCAAGTGTGTCTTGCTGAAATTGACGATGGTAAAAACCCTGCACACACATAGTCACACAAGAAGACAAGGCAATGACCAGTAAACTCATAGGGGTTTCCCCTTGATCAGTTTTTCCAAATAAGGTCACACTATCTCCGTAGCCTTTCGAAACCGTATGGTAAAGGCGGTTGCCTGTTATTTTTGTTTGATACATTCTGATTTTCCTCCACCTTCTGATGTTTTTCTCCAATCATTTGAACTGGAGTTCTTTTTTCCTCTATTATAACAGAAAAAAACGGAGCCTTAGAGGCCCAGTTTTTTTTCTTAGCGTACTTCAGCACCGACTTGTTCTGTCAATGCTTTGGTGATTTTCTCCATGTATTTAGCAACTTCTTCATCCGTTAAATTGTCATTTGGATTTTGGAAAGTAAGGCTATAAGCCATTGATTTTTTGCCAGCCTGAATGGTTGCTCCTTCATACACGTCAAAGAGCTTAATCTTAGTCAAGCGTTTTACACCTGCTGATTCAATAGCTGTTACAATGGCCTGATGACTCACTTCACGGTCAAGTAACAAGGCAACATCACGTGTCATAGCAGGGAATTTTGTGATTTCCGCAAAAGTTTGATCACTTGGCAACGCTGCTTCTAAAGCAGCCATATCCAATTCTGCCACATAGGTTTCTGGAATACTATAAGCCTTTGCTGTTCCTGGATGAACTTGACCAACAAATCCAATCACTTGCTCATCTAATAGGATAAGCGCTGTCCGTCCTGGATGCATGCTTGCTAGGTCTTTGGTTGGCACATATTGAACATTGAGATTAAGGTTTGCAAATAAAGTATCCAAGATACCTTTAGCATGGTAAAAATCCACTGCCTGAGCTTGGGTTTGGAAATCTTTTTGTGCCACTAAGCCACAAATAGTAAAAGCAAAATGGTTCACTTCATTAGGAAGGTTTTCTTTTGGATTAGCTTCTTGTTCAAAGATTTTTCCAATTTCATAAAGAGCCAAGTGACTTTGTTTACGAGCCACATTATAAGCTACCGTATCTAGCATCCCTGAAACCATATTTTGACGAAGCGCTGAACGTTCCACAGACATCGGCCACATGAGTTCTGTTAGGTGACTTGGTGCCACTGCAAACTCAACAGCTTTCTCTGGTGTTGTCAAAGCATACGAAATGATTTCAGTCAAGCCCAATCCTTCCGCTAAACCACGGACCTTACGACGAAGAGCCTGTGTTGGCGTTAATTCTGCAGCCGTTCCTCCTGCCTCTGGTAAGGTTGTTGGCAACTTATCATAACCATAAATACGCGCAATTTCTTCCACCAAATCAGCCGGAATACTAATATCCCAACGACGGCGCGGAACAGCTACCGTGAAGCTTGTTTCATCTCCTGTCAGTCCAAAACCAAGTTGATCAAAAACAGTTTGAATGTCTTCAAAAGTTAACTCTGTTCCTAAACGAACATTCACATAGTCAAGGTTAGTTGAGACTTCAACAGGTTCTGTTGGCAATTGACCAGCTTGAACATGGTCTGATAAGACTTGACCTTCTGCTAATTCTTGTAACATAGCCGCTGCAAAGTCAAGTGCTTCTAAAACAGTTGCATAGTTAACACCTTTTTCAAAGCGTGAAGATGATTCCGAACGAAGGTTTAAACGACCACTGGTTTTACGAATCGATTTGCCATCAAAAACAGCGGCTTCAAGAACAACCGTCTGAGAGTTGGCATCAATTTCAGTGGCTTGACCCCCCATAACACCTGCTAAAGCAACTGGTTTGTCAGCCACGGTAATAACAAGATCCTCAGTGGTCAATTCCCGTTTTTCACCATCAAGTGTGACTAAACTTTCCCCTTGACGAGCCGCACGCGCCACAATCTTATGGTCTTCAAATTTATCATAATCAAAAGCATGCATAGGTTGACCAAAATACAAGAGCACATAGTTGGTCACATCAACCACATTATTAATAGGACGAATACCAGCATTCATTAAAAGGTTTTGCAACCATTGTGGACTTGGCTTAACTTTGACATTTTCAACGACACGGCTAGCGTAAGTTAGAACTTTATCAGAGGCAATGGCCACTTCAATGGCTTCTGAAGTTGCCTTATCAGATTCTTGTAGATTTTTTTGGGGGAATGATACTGACTTGCCATAAATAGCTGCGACTTCATGTGCCACACCTCGCATAGAAAGCGCATCAGCACGGTTAGGTGTAATGGACAATTCAATGATATAATCGTCCAAGTCCAGGTATTTAAAAATAGCATCACCTGGCACAGCCTCCTCTGGCAAGATTTGAATACCGTCTGAAAATTCTTTTGGAATGATACTATCTGACAAACCAAGTTCTTGCAAGGAACAAATCATACCAAGAGATTCCATGCCGCGGATTTTGCCTTTTTTGATTTTATAGTTATCCGCAATACGAGCACCTGGCACAGCCACGATAACCTTAATCCCTGCTTTCACATTTGGTGCGCCACACACAATTTGACGTGGCGTTTCATCACCTGTATCTACCTGACACAAATGCAAATGTGTCTCTGGCACATCTTCACAAGAAAGCACATGCCCCACAACCAGTTTTGATAAACCTTCTGCAGGGACTTCAATTCCTTCTACCTCGATACCCGTTGTCGACATTTTCTCAGCAAGTGCTGCTGGTGTCACATCGATATCTACTAATTCTTTTAACCATTTATAAGATACTAACATAATTTTAGTGCCCAAATCACTCGGCTAGAGAAAGCTCTCAAGCTGTGATTTGAGTCATTTCCTTTCGTATTTTAAGTTCCAAGTCAAAACCCTTATGACGTTGAAGCGAGAGGGACTTTCTCCTTAGACAATTAACCTATTATCATTACCTATCAACTTTCACTCAATCTTAGATAAAATAGCTGACAGAGGTCTTCAAACGACTCGTTTTAGTTAAATTGTTCAGAGAAACGTTGGTCGCCTTGATAGAGACCACGAATGTCATTAATGCCATAACGCAACATGGCAATCCGCTCTTGACCTAAACCAAAGGCAAAGCCTGAATACTCTTTTGCATCAACACCTGACATTTCCAAGACACTTGGGTGAACCATACCAGCACCAAGAATTTCAATCCATCCTGTTTTCTTGCAGACATTACAGCCTTTCCCACCACATTTAAAGCAAGAAACATCCACTTCAACAGATGGTTCTGTGAACGGGAAATATGACGGGCGCAAACGAATGCTACGTTCTTCACCGAACATCTTCTTGATGATCATTTCAAGAGTCCCTTTGAGGTCTCCCATAGAAATATTTTTGCCCACAACCAAACCTTCAATTTGATGGAATTGATGTGAGTGGGTAGCATCATCAGTATCACGACGGAAAACACGACCTGGAGAAACCATTTTTAAAGGCCCTTTTGAAAAATCATGTTGATCAAGAGTACGGGCCTGCACAGGACTGGTGTGAGTTCGTAACAAGATTTCTTCTGTGATATAAAACGTATCTTGCATGTCACGGGCAGGGTGATCCTTTGGCAAATTCATGCGCTCAAAGTTGTAATAATCTTTTTCTACCTCAAAGCCATCAACAATCTGAAAACCCATTCCTAAGAAAATATCTTCGATTTCTTCACTGGTTTGTGTTAACACATGACGGTGGCCCAGAGTCATTTGACGACCCGGTAAAGTCACATCAATGCTTTCAGCATCGAGCTGGGCTTGAATTTTAGCAGCTTCTACAATTTTAGCCTGTTCTTCAAAGGCTTTTGTCAATAAGTCACGAACTTCGTTCACCTGTTTACCAACCACAGGACGCAAGTCATTAGACAAGTCTTTTAGCCCCTTTAGTAATTCTGTCAAAGATCCCTTTTTCCCAAGAACAGCCACGCGCAAATCTTGCAGTTCTTTGGTATGATTCCCCGTCAAAGATTGGAGAGTCTCCAATGTTTTTGTTTTTAATTCCTCTAATTGTGCTTGTAAATCCATAGTTTTCCCTTCTTTTAGCGATGAAAAAAGCGTGCCACTACTCCACTTCATAAGCGGAGCGTTGACACGCGGTACCATCCGTTTTTATCTGATGTTATCAGACCTTAATTAATTGTCTCTAGTTGAGTGAATTCCTAATAGTTCCCTTCAGAAGGCTTCCAGTCACGACCCTCACTCCCTGTCAATTTCCCTATTAGTACTAGTCTCATAGACACTTATTCAATTAGTTCTATTCTATCAAAAAAAGTGCTTAGTGACAATCCTAAATCATGGATTTTTCACGCCGTACGCATGAAAACTTTCTCTTCATCCTTTTGTGCCCGGACATCAATT
>ERZ1023196.133-NODE-133-length-21145-cov-18.796823_pt1 | contig 21145 bp, 20 predicted proteins | sample MGYA00380441_ERZ1023196 | MGnify/ENA primary metagenome ERZ1023196 (study PRJEB33173, sample SAMEA4830296) | metagenome | study: EMG produced TPA metagenomics assembly of the PRJEB25223 data set...
AGCAAATCAGTAATCTGAGTATTGAATGGTAATTTTTCATTTTTGTTTTCATTTAGTGCTGCATTAACATTTTTAAAGCTTGGCGAACGTCCAATAGCCATATCGATACGTTGAGGGTGTCTTGCTTCCATAATTTTAAATTGCTCAGCTACTTTATATGGACTATAATGCGGTAACATCACACCTCCACTACCAACTCTGATGTGTTGAGTGTGTTCTAAAATAGACATCATTATTATTTCGGGTGCGCTCGAAACAACAGAATAAACTTGATGATGTTCTGCAACCCAGTATCGTAAATACCCAAGTTTTTCAGCGTGTCGGGCTAATTCAATACTATGCTTTAGGGCGTCATTTGGGGTACGCCCTTCGAACAACGGGACATAATCAAGTAAACTTAATCTCATGAACACACATCTCCTCTTCATTTATATTCACGATATTATAAATACTATTATACAAATGATATATAATGATTGCGATTGAATTGTTTAGGGTAACACAATAGCATAAACAACGATTATAAGGATGATGATGATATGAATAATGAACAAATAGTATTTAATAAAGTACCAGACGGAATGCCACAAGACGATACATTTAAATATGAAGATATAGATGTTATTGAACCTTCAGAAAATGAATTGCAATTGAAAACATTATATATATCGGTTGATCCATATATGAGAGGACGTATGACAAATGCTGATTCTTATGTAGATCCTTTTAAACAAGGGGAACCGTTCAATGGACATACAGTATCTAAAGTTTTGAAATCCAAGGATAGTAATTTGGATGAAGGTGATATAGTAGTGGGCATGCTACCTTGGAGAAAAATAAATACAGTAAATAGTGAGTATGTTAACAAAGTACCTACTTCTGACGTACCATTACATCTTTATCTTAGTGTGTTGGGGATGCCTGGTCAGACTGCTTATCATGGATTACTTGATATCGGACAACCTAAAGAAGGTGAAACTGTAGTTATTTCAGCAGCTTCAGGTGCAGTTGGTTCAGTTGTGGGCCAAATTGCGAAGCTTAAAGGTTGCAGAGTCGTTGGTATAGCTGGTGGAGATAAAAAAGTGAACTATTTAAAAAATGAACTTCATTTTGATGCTGGTATCGATTACAAAAAAGATAACTTCCCTGAAGCGTTAAAAGAAGCGGTGCCTAACGGTATAGATGTCTACTTCGAAAATGTTGGTGGATATATTGGCGATGAAGTCTTCAAACATCTCAATACACATGCAAGAATTCCTGTTTGTGGTGCGATTTCATCCTATAATCATCCAGAAAAAGATATTGGACCACGCATTCAGCAAACATTGATAAAAAATCAAGCAATGATGAGAGGTTTCTTAGTAGCAGAATTCGCTGATGGTTTTAAAGAAGCAAGCAAGCAATTAGCTCAATGGGTTCAAGAGAATAAAATTAAAACACAAGTTTCAGTAGAAGATGGTTTTGATAAAGTACCGCAAGCATTTAGAAATCTGCTAACTGGTGATAATTTTGGTAAACAAGTGATTAAAGTGGCAAATGAATAAAAGTAAATCATTTATTTAATTGACGACAAAACGTTTACACTATAAGTAGTAAATTGAAGTGATATAATGAAATTAAATAATTTTAAAGAGGTGGCACTATGAAAGTGATAGGATTTAAATCTCCATTCCAATTGGATGAAGGAAATTGTTTTGAGGAATTTAACTTTGATATACCTCACCCATCCGGCCATGAATTATTAGTTAAAGTTCAAAGTATTAGTGTAAATCCTGTTGATACAAAACAGCGTACGATGCCAGTTGACAAAGCGCCACGTGTACTTGGCTTTGATGCTGTTGGTGTGATTGAAAAGATAGGAGATCAAGTGTCAATGTTTCAAGAAGGGGACGTCGTTTTTTATTCAGGTTCTCCTAACCAAAATGGTTCGAATGAAGAATACCAATTAATAGAGGAGTATTTAGTAGCTAAAGCACCTACAAATTTGAAAAGTGAAGAAGCAGCTAGCCTACCTTTAACTGGGCTAACAGCTTATGAAACGCTTTTCGATGTTTTTGGAATTTCAAAAGAACCATCTGAAAATAAAGGTAAATCATTGTTAATAATTAATGGAGCAGGTGGTGTAGGTAGTATTGCAACACAGATAGCGAAATTTTATGGGTTGAAGGTTATTACAACTGCTTCGAGAGAGGATACTATAAAGTGGTCTGTTAATATGGGTGCTGATGTTGTACTGAATCATAAGAAAGATTTAAGTCAACAATTTAAAGATAATCATATTGAGGGTGTTGACTATATCTTTTGTACATTTGATACAGATATGTATTATGAAATGATGGTTAACTTAGTTAAACCTAGAGGACATATTGCGACAATTGTCGCATTTAATACGCAACAAGATTTAAATTTATTGAAATCTAAAAGTGTAACATTTACGCATGAATTTATGTTTTCAAGACCATTACACCATACAGATGATGTAATCAAACATCATGAATATCTTAAAGATATAACAGAAAAGGTTGAACAGGGATATTATCAACCAACTACCACGAAAGTTATCAACGGATTAGATGTAGATAGCCTTTATGAAGCGCATCAAACTTTAGAGTCTCATTCTATGATTGGTAAGCTTGTTATCAATCTTAAGTAAAAAAACGTTATAAAAATATTAGTATATGCATGAAAAGGCGACAACATTTAATATCCTAATTCAGTTTAAAGATTTAATATGAAACATAAACCATATGAGACAAGCATTTATTTTAACGCAGTGATTAATCATTAATATAGCGCAAAAGCCTGGAACAACAAATGTTCCGGGCTTTTTTGCTTGTTATTTGAAATTATTAATCATTTCAAACAGAGTGTGATAGAACATGTATATTTATATTTTGATGCAATGTATTAGATGATTATAACCATGAATTCTAATTTAAGCACTATTACTTTAATGGAATGATGAAATTCTAATTTAAGCCTACTGTTTGTACCAATCGTGTTTAAATATGTTTAGTTCCTGCCTGGTGATTAATATCATTTTATATAAGTTAGTGTAATATTTTGTTCTTATACGCAGTCAACATAAAGTCATTACAATATAGCTTATAGTGACTGTATTACCATTTTCATGAATGGTTATTTCAATTATTCGATTCTAATACAAATATCCAATAAAAGAACAACCTAGACGTTATCAGACATATATAACACCAGACAAGAAAAAACATATATTAAAATTTAAAGCTCTATAATGAAATTAAAATTAATTTGCTTAATTCTGGTTTTCAATTAAAAAAATAGGGAATAACGACTGTAAGCTGTACTTCTTTAAATATATTTTAATTAAGATATCAATTTGAATTATTAATGTTTTAAAAAATATTTATAGGGTACCTAATTGATGTATAATCTAAAAATTAACTTTTGCTAAGGAGGTGACGTGCGAGGTGAAAAGACTTAAGAATTTTATTCTCGGCTTACTCATTGTGGCTATAGTTGGCTTCCTATTATTTATGTATATAGATGATAGTCGCATTCAAAGTTATCAAGACTACTTCTTACAATTTAATTGGTTCCAACCACTATTGATTGGGCTTGCAGGATTACTTATATTAATCGGACTTATATTAGTACTTAGTATTTTTAAACCTACGCATCGCAAACCTGGACTTTATAAAAACTTTGATGATGGACATATTTACGTATCACGTAAAGCTGTTGAAAAAACAATTTACGATACAATCGCTAAATATGATCAAGTTAGACAACCAAATGTTGTAAGTAAGCTCTATAACAAAAAGAATAAATCATTTATTGACATCAAAGCAGATTTCTTCGTACCAAACCATGTTCAAGTTAAGAGTTTAACAGAGAGTATCCGTGCTGATATCAAAAGTAATGTTGAACACTTTACTGAAATTCCTGTAAGAAAATTAGAAGTTAACGTACGTGATCAGAAAACATCTGGTCCACGCGTATTGTAAGGGAGGGATACCATGGCTGATAATAACAATCAAAACGGACAAGACGCTACTCAACAATTTATAAATATTTTAAAATCGTTTAAATGGCGTATTATTGGATTTTTAGCATTTTTAATTATAGCTATATTATTCCTAACTCTCGGATTCTGGAAGACAATTTTAATTATAGTGTTATGTTTAATAGGAATCGGTATCGGGTATATTAAAGACCGTACACAAGATTTCTTAAACTTCCTAAATAGATGGAGTTAGACTCAGATATTAAGAAGTTTCTAATCAATTAATTTATGAATAAAACTAATTTAAAAATAAAGGAGAATGTATTATGGCAGTAGATAACAATAAAGCTAAACAAGCATATGATAATCAAACAGGTGTTAATGAACAAGAAAGAAAAGAGCAACAACAAGCTCAAAATAATCAACCTCAATTTGAAAACAAATTAACTTTCTCAGATGAAGTAGTTGAAAAAATTGCAGGTATTGCAGCACGTGAAGTTAAAGGAATTTTAGACATGAAAGGTGGCTTCACAGATAGCTTTACTAACGCTTTCTCAAGCGGTAACAATGTAACTACAGGCGTATCTGTAGAAGTTGGAGAAAAACAAGCTGCTGTCGATTTAAAAGTTATTTTAGAATATGGTGAATCTGCACCTAAAATTTTCCGTAAAGTGACAGACTTAGTTAAAGAACAAGTAAAATATATTACTGGTTTAGAAGTTGTTGAAGTTAACATGCAAGTTGACGACGTAATGACAAAAAAAGAATGGCAACAAAAAAATGAAAAAGATAACAAAGAAAACACTGAAAGAGAAGGTTTAAAATAATCAATCTCTTGATGTATACCAAAAAAGCACTTGAGCATGACGCTCAAGTGCTTTTTGATTTTATAAATCATTCTTTCTATGAAGTGGATTATTCACTTTAATATACGTATATTCATGTGCTTGATCCTCTAAACGCATTGTTGTGACACACTTATAATCGATTTCGGATGCGAAAATAGTGCGCTTGATGTTGTTGAGATGTTGTTTTGAAATGTGAGTCATGTGATTAAAAATGTCTTCTACTGTTTGTGAAATAATTTGCCATATTTCTTGTTCAAGGACTTTACTATCAGAATATTTAGCTATTGTAATAACGAGTTCACCTAAATGATTTTGAACTGTTGAATAGAACATTTTATTAAATACTGATGTTTTAGAATTTGTAAGGATTCTAGATTTTTCATGGAAATGTTGAGTAGAAAATCCAGCATTATTCAATTGATCATTATCAATACGTAATCCTTCAAAGTCCCTGATATAAATCATATTTAGTGAGCCATCTTTATTAAAAGTTGCCACTGAATTTTGTAAATGTGCCTCTAGCGAAATTCCATATTTTGAATAAAGAGGGATAACTAAGCCAAGAAGAGCTTTGCTATAGTCTTTAATCCATTGTTTCGCTGCTTCTTCAAAATTTTTATATTGATGCGTATTTTGATACGTTTTGATTAACGTACAAATTGGTGCTTCAGTATTAAATGGATAGGTCGCAACCAAACTTGATGGAATTACTGGCACTGTTTCATTAGATATGAATTGATATAAATTATTTCTAAACAAAGTCCCTAATTGTTCACTACGATCTGTTTGAATTGCCTCATTGTCGTTTCGATTATAAAAGTGAATCCCTGCATTTTCATCGATATAAGTAGATTGATAATGTGAAAAATCTTCATCTTTTGACATAATCTCTCTTAAAATTTGCGTCACTAATGGTCCATTATATGTCGTTTGTTCAGACAATGTTCGAATCTCACCAGTTATATGTACATTCGTCGATAACTTGACGTGCGGGGATAAATCAGGTTGTTTAGGTACTAACGTTCTAAATGATAGACCGGCATGGTATGGTACCGAATGATTACTTATTAATATTAACCTTTCATTTAGTTCATCCTGATAATCACTTTGTAAAATATGTTTTATTTGCCAAGGGTGAACCATCATTAAATAATAATTTTGTAAATTAAAATCTTCGCCAAATTCTTTTTCTAAGGTTTTAATTAAGTCAGGAAACATTTTCTTTACGGCAACATTGTAATCTACATTCAATGATTGAATACGACTTATACTTTTATGAATTAACACGGCTCTTAGATGAATAACATTACCAAATTCTGATGAATACATAAAGTTTTCCTCAGCATTCATTCCTTTTCTTAACTTAGCACCAGGATGAAGGGGATGACCTTCGATGACAGATTGTTCGGAACGCAAGTAACTATCATTTGCATTTTTAATAAGGTTATATAATGGCGCTCTTTCATTACGCATCGTATAGTGCTGGAAACTTAAAGCAAAAGTCATATTAGCTGCACTATTATTTAAATCATTTCTAAATTGTACGCTAGCCTCATTATTTAAGTTTTCATCTTCAATTAATATCCAATCTAATATTTGATTAGGATGTAGTACACGTTCAAAATCATCTTCTTTATTTAGATTCTTAAAATAAAAAGGTTCTTCAACATCAATGCGATCGAATGCATGCATTCCAGTTATTGGTGCATACAAATAAATATTAGATGTTGGGAAATAGATTTCTAAAATGGCAATCACATTAACTCCGTAACCAGCAAACTGACGTCGATTAAGTATACGACTATGATCGCGACTCTTTACTAAATTCTCCCTATGTAAAGATGTAATTAAACGTTGACTTACTTTATCACGTCCGTCTAATAAATGATCAATATAATTAGAAGACCACTTGGAATCATGATGTTTAAGAAAGTCATATACATTATGTTCATCTTCAGTCATTATTATATTTTGTTTATTTATAAATTGATTGAAATTCATAATTCACCTCTAAAAAATATTTTACAAAAATAAATAACATTTGTATAATCCATATTAATGATAATGATAATTATTATCAACGAAAAAGACAGGTGGAATTTGATGGCAAAATATTTCTTTTCCAGTTCTTTTCTGTTATTTTTAGGAAATTGGATTGGTCAAGTGGGTTTAAATTGGTTCGTACTCACAACATATCATAATGCTGTATATTTGGGTTTAGTTAATTTCTGTCGTCTTATACCTATTTTACTATTAAGTGTTTGGGCAGGATCCATAGCTGATAAATATGACAAAGGGCTTCTGTTACGGATCACTATTACTTCATCATTCATAATTACAGCATTATTGTGTTTACTTACTTATAGTCTTAACAGTATACCGATTTTCATCATACTTTTATATGCAACATTTAGGGGCATACTAAGTGCTGTAGAAACTCCAGTGAGACAAGCAGTTTTACCTGATTTATCTAGTAAAATTTCTACAACTCAAGCAGTTTCTTTTCATTCGTTCATTATTAATATATGCCGATCAATAGGACCAGCAATAGCAGGTGGCTTAATAGCTGTATACCATACACCCACTACATTTTTAGCTCAAGCAGTGTGCTATTTTATCGCAGCAGTTTTATGTATACCTATTCATTTTGAAGTCATATTAAGTCAAAAAGAAGGTAAAGCACTACCACTTAAAGTTGTACTAAATTATTTTAAAAGTAATTTAGAAGGTAGTCAGATATTCATAACGTCTATAATTATTATGGCAACAGGCTTTTCTTACACTACAGTTTTACCAGTATTAACAAACCATATTTTTCCTGGTCAATCACAAGTGTTTGGTATAGCTATGACTTTTTGTGCGATTGGAGGAATAGTTGCAACAATTGTCTTACCATCAATTTTAAAACACTTGAGTACAGTAAAAATGTATTATCTCAGTTCAATATTATTTGGTATAGCTTTACTAGGTATTATCATACATCATTTAGTAGTCATGTTTATATGTATTACCTTAATAGGTTTGTTTAGTCAATGGGCTAGAACAACTAATAGAGTTTATTTTCAACATAGTGTAAAGGACTGTGATAGAGGGAAAGTATTAAGTATTATAATGATGGATCGAGGTATGATTCCGTTAGGTAGTTTAATAATGAGCTTTTTCGCGGATATGTTCGGTATTTTAACTACATTTACTATTATGGGAATTAGCACTATCAGTATTTCACTCATTTTTTATATCATACAACGTATTTCGAATATGGAGGAGAGCAATAATGAATCATAAGGAATGGCTTTTAGCTGACAAAAACATCCAATATCGAACGATTAACGCAATGATTAAGGAACATATTGTTTCTGAAGGTATGCGTATTAAAGAAGGTACGCGTAAAGTTGAAATTTTTCTCAATGATCACCTTTTATCGTTAAAAGTAGCTCGAAAAAGTGCCTTAAAAAGATATGTTTTTACTGGTGACATAGTATTAGAAAATAAAAAATTGTCTCAATCAGTTGAAAGTTTAGAAGAACTTCTTCAAATACTAACGGAAATATTTCATATCAACATTTCAAAACGATTATACGATGAATTAATACATAGTAGGGATAGTTTGTATGAAACGTACAAACATTTTTATAATAGACAAACACTCATTCATCAGAGTATGAAATTTAGTAAATTACCCGATTCTATAAATTTTATAGCTTGGCTGCAACATTTACAAGATAGTGGTATTACAGATGATTTAAGTTACTCGGAAAGTCTTGTGATAGAAGGGCATCCAACACATCCTTTAACAAAAACTAAATTACCTCTCAGTACTAATGAATTGAAACTTTATGCACCAGAATTTGAAAAAGTTATTCCATTAAATATTATGCTTATTGAAAAAAATCATGTAGTAACAACAGCAATAAATGATGATCAAAATTTTATTCTAAATCAAGTTATTCCTGAATATCGAGATCGTTTAAAATGCTACCTCGAGCCACTTCGATTAAATCTTAACGATTACAGAGTGATGTTGATACATCCTTGGCAGTACGATCATACTATCGGCGAACAATTTGAAGAATGGATAGCCAAGAAAATCTTACTACCTACACCATTTACTGTTGAGTCCAAAGCTACTTTATCATTTAGAACAATGGATTTAATTCATACACCATATCATGTGAAATTGCCAGTAAATGTTCAAGCTACAAGTGCTGTTAGAACAGTTTCATCAGTTACGACTGTAGATGGTCCTAAGTTAAGCCATGCATTACAAGGATTGCTTCAGGAATTTCCAGAACTTCAAGTCGCTATGGAACCTTTTGGAGCTTATGCTCACACGGCATCTGACTTATCAAAACAATTAGCGCTTATCATACGTCAAAAACCAACGATATATGATTATGGTTGTACAGTTGTAACAGCTAGTTTAGTTAATCCTAATCCAATTGATAATCAGGCAGTTGTAGATAGTTATTTAAAATGGATAGAAAATGAAATCACACTTGATCATATTAAGCATTTTATAGCAATTTATACACAAACCTTAGTTACACCGCTTATTGCGTATATTCAAAATTATGGCATGGCACTTGAAGCACATATGCAAAATACGATTGTTAATCTTGGACCTAATTATAAAATGAAATTCATTGTACGTGATTTAGGTGGTTCTCGTATAGATTTAAATACACTTAAACAGAAAGTTCCTCAAATAGATGTTACAAATGAAAGTCTTATTGCAGATACTATTGAAGAGGTTATTGCTAAATTTCAACATGCAGTTATTCAAAATCAGCTAGCAGAATTGATTCATCATTTTAATCAGTATGATGAAGTAATAGAAGAAGAATTATTTGAAATTGTGCGTGAAGAAATCGAAATTGCAATCGATAATGACAAGCCACATGCTGAAAAATTGAAAAAAATATTGTTTGGGTCAACCATCACAGTTAAAGCTTTATTAAGTATGAGAATGGAAAATAAAGTGAAAAAATATTTAAATACCAAGTTAGATAATCCGATAAAAAAAGAGGTGTAGTGCATGGCGAATGTTCATGTCAATTTATCTAAAATTAAATATAATGCCAAAGTACTTCAATCGTTATTAGAACGTAAACATATTCATTTCACACCAGTAATTAAATGTGTTGCAGGGGATAAACGTATTGTATCAAGTATTAAGTCTTTAGGAATTACTCATTTTGCTGAATCAAGACTAGATAACATTGAACAACTCAAAGATTTAGACATTACATTTACATTGTTACGCCCTACTGTTGAAGCAGATTTGGAAAAGATGATTTCAAGAGTAGAAATGAGTATCCAAACTGAATTAACCACAATCAAAAAACTTAATACGTTAGCAAAATCACTTGATATTAAACATCAAATCATGCTAATGGTTGACTGGAAAGATGGTAGAGAAGGGGTCTTGACCTATGATGTGGTGCGTTATGTTCAAGAAGTACTTAGATTATCTCACATACAACTTGTTGGCTTGGCATTTAATTTTATGTGCTTTAAATCAGAAGCACCCAATGAAAAAGATGTTCGTATGATAAACAAATTCATACATAATGTAGAAAGTGAAACTCATTTTAAATTTAGAATTATTTCAGGTGGAAATTCGAGTATGTTACCTCAAACACTGTACAATCATTTAGATAAAATCAATGATCTTCGTATAGGGGAGGCATTATTAAGGGGTATAGATACGACGACAAATCATTCAATTAATAGCTTATATCAAAATGCGATAGTATTAGAAGCAGAAATTATAGAGATAAAACCACGTCTATATCAAAAAAATAATCAATCTTATTTACAAGCTATAGTAGATATCGGTTATTTAGATACGTTTATCGAGGGGATAAAACCTCTTGGGAATGATATAAGAATATTAGGTGCATCAAGTGATCATTTAATGATTGATTTAAATAACCAAGATCATTATCAAATAGGAGATAAACTTCAATTTAGCATGAATTATGAAGCACTGTCTCAGAGCATGTATATGAAAAATTTAACTAAGTTATATAGTAGTGATTCAAAAATAGAATCCCTTGTTCAGAACTTTGATATGCCTATATATTCCCAGTGCTAATAGTTCTTATTTACATTTAACTCAACGCACCGTTTCAAATTAAATTTGATAGGTTTCACTTATTAAAAACCAGCATTTTTATGTAAACATCATTTGTTCAGAGTTGGATTAATTATGAAAATAATAAAATAAGTTATTGACATTGAGAATCGTTATCAATAAACTAATAATGTAAGCATATACATATTAAGGAGTGGAATCAGTGAGAGGTTTAAAAATTTTAAGTGTAATTGGCTTATTGTTTGTTTTAATTGCAACTGCAGCATGTGGAAATAATAGTTCAAGTAACTCAAGTAAAGAGTCATCAAAAGATGGAGTTGAAATCAAGCACGAAGAAGGTACTACGAAAGTACCTAAACACCCTAAACGTGTTGTTGTTCTTGAGTATTCATTTGTTGATGCGTTAGTTGCTTTAGATGTTAAACCTGTTGGGATAGCGGATGATAACAAAAAAAATCGTATTATTAAACCATTAAGAGATAAAATTGGGAAATACACTTCTGTAGGAACACGTAAGCAACCTAACTTAGAAGAAATCAGTAAACTTAAACCAGATTTAATTATTGCTGATAATAATAGACACAAAGGTATTTATAAAGACTTAAATAAAATTGCTCCTACGATTGAACTGAAAAGTTTCGATGGAGATTATAATGAAAATATTGATGCTTTTAAAACAATTTCAAAAGCTTTAGGTAAAGAAGAAGAAGGTAAAAAACGCTTAGAAGAACACGATAAGAAAATTGAAGAATATAAAAAAGAAATAACTATGGATAAAAATCAAAAGGTATTGCCTGCAGTAGCAGCTAAATCAGGTTTGCTTGCTCACCCAAGTAACTCTTATGTTGGTCAATTCCTAAGTCAACTAGGTTTTAAAGAAGCGTTAAGTGCTGATGTTACTAAAGGTTTAAGTAAGTATCTTAAAGGACCTTACTTACAAATGAATACTGAAACTTTATCTCAAGTGAATCCTGAGCGTATGTTCATAATGACAAACAAAGCAAGTTCTAACGAACCTTCACTAAAAGAACTAGAAAAAGATCCTGTATGGAAGAAATTAAATGCTGTGAAAAATCAACGTGTCGATATTTTAGACCGTGACTTATGGGCAAGATCACGTGGTTTAATTTCTTCAGAAGAAATGGCAAAAGAACTTGTTGAATTATCAAAGAAAGATAGTAAAAAAGATAATAAGTAAGGTGGAAAACAATGACTATAGTAAATAAAGATAGTCAATCCGCTATTGAACAAAAAAAGAAAAAGCGCACTACACTCACTTTTATTGTGGGTGTGTGCCTTCTTTTTATTTCAGTATATTTGAATTTAGCGATTGGTTCTTCAAAAATACAATTTAATGATATTTTAAGTTATGTCACTGGACACACGAATACAAAGGCAACTTTCTTAATACACAATGTACGTATGCCAAGAATGCTAGCTGGTTTAATTATTGGTGGCGCTTTAGCAATTGCAGGTTTATTGATGCAAGCAATTACCAAAAATCCTTTGGCTTCACCACAGATTTTTGGTGTGAATGCAGGTGCTTCCTTCGTTATTGTACTTATAACTGTACTTATACCATCACTAGGCTCTTACTCTACAATTTTAGCGATAATTGGTGCCTTCTTAGGAGGTTTTACTGTTTATACATTGTCTGGCTCTACTAAGTCGATTACACCGATTAAATTAGCACTTGCAGGTATGGCTATTCATCTGTTCTTTAGTAGTATGACTCAAGGTATAATTATTCTAAATGAAGATTCTAATGATACAGTGATGTTCTGGTTAGTTGGTTCATTAGCCGGTATAAAATGGCAACAGATTATATTTATCTTACCATTTTTACTCCTTGCTATTTTTGTGACCATATTTATGGGAAGACAATTAACTATATTAGAGTTAGGTGATGATATTGCCAGAGGATTAGGACAAAGAACAGAAATCGTCAGAATGATTGTTGGAATATTGGTCGTTGTTCTTGCTGGTGTTTCTGTTTCTATTGCTGGGCCTATAGGATTTGTAGGTTTGATAGTTCCACACATAGTGAAAAGATATATAAATAAAAATTATATATTGATGATACCTTTAACATTTATATTCGGCGCTACTTTATTACTTATTTCTGATGTATTGTGTCGCTTAATTACTTATCCATTCGAATCGCCAGTAGGTATTGTTACATCATTTGTTGGTGCTTTTTACTTCTTATTCATAACTGTTAGAGGGGTGAATCGCATATGATTAAACAAAACCTGAAGATGCGCTATACCATTGTCTTACTGTTATTAATTTTTAGTACAATCTTTAGTCTATGTATAGGATCAGTAATGATTAATCCTATTCATGCAGTTACAGGCTTCTTTTTACACAATGACTTTATTTTAAATGAATATCGAATTCCTAGAACACTTTTAGGATTACTTATAGGCAGTAGTTTAGCGATTTCTGGCTCGGTGATACAAGGGGTTATAAGAAATCCACTTGCTTCACCTGATGTTATTGGAATAACAAAAGGGGCAAGTTTAGCAGCAGTAATGATCATAATGATATTTCCATCAGCACCTCTATTTGTTCTTCCTTTAGGTTCATTTATCGGTGCTTTGACAATAAGTATTATTCTTTCAGTTCTTATTTCAAAATTTGATGTAAAGGGATCAAAATTAGCGTTGATAGGTTTAGCGATAGGTGCAATTTGTACGGCCATTGTCCAATTCCTGCTTATACGTAATCCTCTTGATGCAAATAATGCGTTATTATGGTTGACTGGTAGTTTATACGGTCATAATATAGCCAGTTTTTATAGTTTATTACCATGGTTTATTATCACTGTACCTATAGTATTGTTATTAGGGTATCAACTTGATATTTTAAATTTAGGTGATCATGTAGCCATTGCACTAGGGGCACGTGTAAAAATCTTAAAAATGATTTTACTTGTATTAGCAGTAATGTTAGCTGGTGCTTCCATTGCGGTAGTAGGGGGGATTAGTTTTTTAGGTCTTATAGCACCTCATATTGCACGTCAACTTGTCGGTCATAAAAATATACATGTTATAATCATGTCAGGTTTGGTTGGAGCAATTTTATTAACTTTTGGTGATGGTTTAGCAAGAGGTATACAACCTCCTCTTGATATTCCTGTAGGTGTTGTAATAGCAATTATAGGCGCACCTTACTTTTTATTTTTATTACGAAAGATGTAGTAAATTTGATAGTTTGAACATCATATTTTTTAGTTTTAGAGCCTGATACATTACAAATAAATGTACAGGCTCTTATTGATGTAACAATATCATTTTGATGGCTCATTAAAAAAATAAAAATATAAATCATGTACGAACAGCACTACTTAAATGAAAAAAGAATTAAAATAGATTTGCTAAAAGTTAATAAATAGCGTATAGTGTTCTTTACGTAATTATTCAAAATAATGCATATATATAATGTGATATACTTTGAATCATATATGGATATAAAAAGATAGAAATGGATTGAATATATATGAATGGATATAAAAAAGTTGACATAGTTAGAGGTAGAATTAAATTTATCACTATGTCGTTGTTAGGGATTATATTATTTTTAATTCCTATACCAGTCGTTCAAGATGGAAAGCAGCAAACGACACTTCCTATAGCTTTTTTAGCTGGTTTATTAAAAGATTGGCTTGGTGGTATCATGCCAATTTTAATTGTAACCATCATCACTGTATCAGGTATTTTAACAATATTATGCTCTACAATTTATAAAAATAAATTAAATCCTCAAGGTTTAATGAGCAGTGCTTTCAACGTTAAAATAGGATGGCTTGTTTTGAGAGTATTAGCTGTCTTCTTCTCTTGGTTAACATTTTTAAATATTGGACCTGAAATGATTAAAACTGAAGATACAGGTGGATTAGTATTTTCAAGTTTATTACCTACTCTTGTAGCAGTATTTTTATTTGCTGCAATCTTTTTACCTTTATTAATGGAGTATGGCCTATTAGAATTACTTGGACCCATCTTTAGACCTATCATGCGACCTTTGTTTACTTTACCTGGTAGATCGACAGTTGATAATCTAGCTTCATTTATAGGTGATGGTACAGTTGGTGTTTTAATTACTAGTAGACAATATGGTGAAGGATATTACTCTAGGAGAGAAGCAACAGTAATATCAACAACCTTTAGTGTTGTATCTATTACGTTCGCTATTGTCATTGCCGAAACAATTAGAATGCAAGATCAATTCTTCTATTTTTATTTAACAGTTGTCATTTCATGCTTAATTGCAGCAATGATTATGCCAAGAATTTGGCCACTTAAAAATATTCCTGACGAATATGCTAAAGAAGTAAGTGAAGAGGCTCGTAATGAACAGCTACCAGAAGGCAAAACAGCATTAAAATATGGTTTTGATTTAGCAACTGAAGTTGGAATTAAATCGCCAGGGTTTAAAGAATTTTTAATTTCAGGTTTTAAAACAGTTGTAGATATGTGGTTTGTAATTTTACCAGTTGTTATGAGTATAGGAACAATAGCTACCATTATTGCTAACTACACGCCTGTTTTTGAGATTATAGGAAAACCATTTGTTCCAGTACTAGAATTGTTACAAATTCCAGAAGCACATGAAGCATCACAAACAATTTTAATTGGGTTTGCCGATATGTTTTTACCTTCAATTCTTATTGAAGGGGTTCAAAATGATGTAACACGTTTTGTAATTGGAGCATTGAGTATCTCACAACTTGTGTATTTATCTGAAGTAGGCGGCGTGATTCTTGGTTCTAAAATTCCAGTTAGTATAAGTAAATTATTTATGATTTTTTTAATTCGTACTATCATTACGCTTCCAATAATTGCTTTATTAGCGCATTTATTTATCGGATAAAAGATATACTCATTTTTAATTTAGTGGGAGTGGGTGAACAAAATCATAACAACAGTAATATAAATTACTAATGGTTGAAATAAAAATTCTCATATATCAAACTTGTTCTAATTTTTATAATTATAAAAATTAGACAATAAATCATATACGTATTCTAGCCCACTCCCTTTAGATAATTTATCTTCTGTTCAAAGAAGATAAAACATTTGATTTAACAATTTCGCTTTTAATGACTGGTGAATCTTCGGATTTTCCAGTATTTTTATGTGCTTGTTTAAATACATCACTATTCACCCAATTTTTAAAATCTTCTTCAGTTTCCCACCAACTATTTACATACATATCTTCGCTATAATCATCTTTATCAATTTGCCAAACTTCAATACCTTCAAAGCCCTTTAAAGATTCAATAGGTCCTCCTTTAGTAAAATTAGGCGCCATTTGTTTTGCATATCCTTTTTTTACAGTGATTCTATTTGTAACAACGAACATTCAAATTACCTCCAAGTCTATTTTCTTCAATATAATATTTATCATTTAGCTTTGCAATTTTGAAAATATCACATTAAAAAACTGTCGACATTATATTGAATTATGTCGACAGTCTAATTATAAAGTTATGTTGAACAATATAAATCTGTAATTTATTTTGTTAACTCATTATATACTTTTTGATCATTTTGAGTGTAAATAATATATAAGTGTTGATCGGTATCAATTAATACGCGATTTGTTTTTCCGAAAGTAGAACCAATACGAGAGATTTCTTTACCATTCTCATCTGGTACGGCATGAATATCTTGATCTTGAGTAACATTTTTAATTTCATTATTTGGAATTTTAATATCTGCTACTCTCCATTGAATACGAACTTCATTATCGTTTTTCTTAACTGTCATTGCCATTAAAAACACTTCCTTTAATTAATTTATAAACCTATCATAAATGATTATGTAATCGTTTTCAAGTATTTATGTGATACTTTTTAAAATTATGTCATACTAATAAAATATAAGTACGAAAGTATGTTCGCATTATAGGATAAAATATGCTAAAATATTTTTATAAAGGAGAACAAAACATGACAGGTAAAACACACGCATCATGTGGCTTTTTAGTCGGTGCAATAACCACACAATATTTTCATACAGATATATTTACTTCTATATCAGTGATTGTACTTTCAGTCATTTCAAGTATATTGCCAGATATATGTCATACAAAAAGTAAGATAGGAAGACGATTTAGGCTTACTAGTTTTTTTGTCAGAATTTTATTTGGTCATAGAACATTTACGCATTCACTTTTATTTATTATAGGAATTAGTTTTTTACTGTACTTCATACAAACTCCGATGTATTATATGGTTGCAATTGTTATTGGTATGTTTTCGCATGTTATACTAGATATATTGACCCCAAGAGGTGTTAAACTATTATATCCTTTGCCATTTAATATTGTATCGCCCATTCATTTTAAAACTGGGGGACTAGTAGATGTATCTCTAGCTACTGCATTAAGTGTTGGTGCGATATATACTTTATTTCAACCATATTTAAATACTATGATGCACCATTGGTTAATCAAATAAGATTATTATGAGAAAATTAACAATTAAAATTACGTATACATAAGGAGCGTTATCATGTTAGACAAAAATCAATTGGAAAAGTATAACCAAGAGCATTTGTATGAATATGAAAAATTAATGAGTAGTAATGAAAAGAATGCTTTAGATGAAAAAATAGATCAGTTAAATCTTGCAGAAATTCAAGATTTATATCAGGATTTATATGTTAATAGAAAAACTATTGATGATGTATCTTCTGTATCTGAAGTCAAATATGAAGTGAAATCACGACTCAATGAAGAAGAACGACATACATATGAACAAAAAGGTTATGAGGCAATACGAAATGGTGAATTTGCAGTATTATTGATGGCTGGAGGACAAGGTACGCGTTTAGGATATAAAGGGCCTAAAGGTTCTTTTGAAATAGAGGGTACGAGTTTATTTGAACTTCAGGCGCGTCAACTGATTCGTTTAAAAGAAGAAACCGGCCACACAATTAATTGGTATATTATGACAAGTGACATTAATCATAAAGATACAATAGAGTATTTTAAACAACATAAATATTTTAACTATGATGCCAATCATATTCATTTCTTTAAGCAAGATAACATTGTTGCTTTAAGTGAAGAAGGAAAGCTTGTTTTAAATAGAGATGGACATATAATGGAAACACCTAATGGTAATGGGGGTGTATTCAAGTCTCTTAAAAAAGCAGGATACCTTGATAAAATGCAACAAGATCACGTCAAATATATCTTCTTAAATAACATTGATAATGTCTTAGTTAAAGTTTTAGACCCGTTATTTGCCGGTTTTACAGTGACACAAAGTAAAGACATCACATCAAAAACAATTCAACCTAAAGATAGTGAAAGTGTAGGTCGGCTTGTAAATGTTGATTGTAAAGACGCTGTGTTAGAGTATTCTGAATTAGATACAGACATAGCAAATCAATTTAACAATGCTAATATAGGTATCCATGCTTTTAAACTAGGTTTCATTACCAGTGCTGTTGATAGAGAATTACCGTATCATTTGGCAATCAAGCAATTAAAGCAATTAGATGAAAATTTTGGTGTGGTTGAACGTCCTACATTAAAGTTTGAATTATTTTATTTTGATATATTTAGGTACGGTACAAGCTTTGTAACATTACAAGTTCCAAGAGAAGAAGAATTTTCACCTTTAAAAAATAAAGAAGGTAAGGATAGTGTACATACAGCTACAGAAGATTTAAAACGAATGGGTTTGATTTAACTAAAGGTGGTGGAATAGATGTCTCAATCATCTAAGCGAAAAAACGATTCTGTGGTAGAAACTTTTAAGGAGATCATTCCTTTAACATTTGGAGAAGAGATTGGTAATGCAGCATCACATGGTGCTGCTGCATTACTTACATTATTTATTCTTCCATATGCAGCAGTGCATAGTTTTAACAATGGTGGCACATTAGAGTCAATTAGTGTGTCAGTTTATGTGATTAGTATTTTTATGATGTTCATATCATCAACCATTTATCATTCAATGCAAAATAATACGTCTCATAAATATATATTAAGGATTATTGACCATAGTATGATTTATGTGGCTATTTCAGGAACATACACACCTGTTTTGTTAAGTGTTGTCGGCGGTTGGTTAGGTTGGCTCGTGACAATATTATTATGGGGAACGACATTATGGGGAATTTTGTATAAATCAATAGCAACTAAAGTCAATCATAGATTAAGTCTCATTGTTTATTTGGTGATGGGATGGGTAGGTATCATATTTTTACCTATTATTATTATGCGAACATCATGGTGGTTTATTTTCTTTATATTTCTTGGTGGGTTATCTTATACTATCGGAGCATGGTTTTATGCCCAAAAAAATAAACCTTATTTTCATATGATTTGGCATATATTTATTGTTCTTGCTTCTCTCTTACATATGATAGGCATTTTTTATTTTATGTGATTGCACATTCTGTCATTATAAGTTAGAGAGAAAACTAAGTATTATTTTTAGAAATATCATTGTACTTCAAATAGACACATGATTGCGTTGGAATTTTAACTTTATAGACTTTATAAAGGGGTGAGATGTACTGATCTCACTCTTTTTTATTGAAAACAAAAGGTGTATGAGTACCATCATATTAAAAAGTCAATTTTACGTTTCAATAGCTAAATCCAATAAAAAGGGAGTTTTTTTATGAATCTTAAGTCTATCATTACTGTAATGGCACTCATACTAATAATGTTTATGGCAGCTATAGAAACATCAATTATTTCATTAGCATTACCAACAATAAAAAATAGTTTGAATGCCGGTAATCTAGTTTCATTAGTATTTACCGTATATTTTATTGCTTTAGTCATAGCTAACCCTATCGTTGGTGAACTTATGTCTAGATTTAAAATTATTTACATTGCTGTTGTAGGGGTATTATTGTTTGCCTTAGGTAGTTTAATGTCGGGATTAAGTCAGACGTTTACTTTTTTAATTATCTCTAGAATAGTACAAGGTTTTGGAGCAGGAGTTATGATGTCACTCTCACAAATAGTTCCTAAGTTGGCTTTTGAAATTCCTTTGAGATATAAAATTATGGGTATTGTTGGAAGTGTCTGGGGAATTTCGAGTATTATTGGTCCATTATTAGGTGGTGCGATTTTAGAGTTTGCTTCATGGCATTGGCTATTCTATATCAATATTCCTATTGCTATAGTGGCAATAATACTTGTATTTATGACTTTTCATTTTCCTGATGAGACACAAGTACAACAGAGTCGTTTTGATATAAAAGGATTGATTATCTTTTATATCTTTATAGCTTTATTAATGTTTGGTTTACTCAACCAACATCATATTATTTTTAACATATTCTCAATTATTTTAGCTTTAGCTGTTTTATGGCTACTATTTAAAATAGAAAATAGTATCGAACAACCATTTCTTCCAACAAAAGAATTTAACATATCAATAGTTCTAGTTTTTATAACGGATTTACTAATTGCGATAACACTGATGGGATATAATTTATATATACCAGTATATTTACAAGAAAAACTTAGTTTATCACCTTTACAAAGTGGATTTGTAATATTCCCGTTGTCTGTTGCTTGGATTACGCTTAATTTCAATTTAGCTAAAATAGAAGCGCATTTTACTAGAAAAACATTATATATTTGCTCATTTTTTGTTTTATTAGTTAGTAGTCTGATGATAATGTTTGGTTTAAAACTCCCATTGCTTATTGCTTTTGCGGTTGTATTTGCAGGTTTAAGTTTTGGCTATATTTATACAAAAGATAGTGTTATTGTCCAAGAGGAAACTTCTCCAAAAAATATGAAAAAGATGATGTCGTTTTATGCATTGACAAAAAATTTAGGTTCGTCAGTCGGATCTACGATTATGGGCTATATGTATGCACTAAATGTTGGTTTATTTGGTTCTAATTTACACAATGTATTAGGATTAGTCTTAATAATTGCAGTATGTTTAATTGTAATGTGGATGACATTATATAAAAGCAATACTATTCAATCTTAGAAAAAATACAGAATGATTTTTTAATTATGAGCAAGTAGAAATGCGTATACCATATCTACTTGCTTTTTTATGAGAATTAAATGAAATAAGTTGAGAAGAAAATCAGAAATGTTGTATAACTTAAAATTTTATATGGTGTTATTAACGTGATAATATATATGTATATGAAGTGTAAGGGAGGACAAAAGTGATGAAATTTTTAAAAAATAAATCATATCATTTATTAGTAA
>ERZ1023196.135-NODE-135-length-21048-cov-5.470443_pt1 | contig 21048 bp, 16 predicted proteins | sample MGYA00380441_ERZ1023196 | MGnify/ENA primary metagenome ERZ1023196 (study PRJEB33173, sample SAMEA4830296) | metagenome | study: EMG produced TPA metagenomics assembly of the PRJEB25223 data set...
ACAAACCGTACAAGATTATCGTTTGTCACTAGTGTTGAAGATACTACTAGTATTATTAATTGGACTCTTCATCGTGATAATGATGAGAAGATGGATGCAACATCGTCAATAACGATGATGTGAATGGCTTACTTACTTATCAAATAGGTGACTAATGATGATTGTGAACAATGGTTATCTAGAAGGGAGAAAAATGAAAAAGAAACAAAAACTATGGAGAGGGTTATCAGTTACTTTACTAATCCTATCCCAGATCCCATTTGGTTTATTAGTACAAGGGGAAACTCAAGATAATAATCCAGCACTTGGAAAAGTAATTGTTAAAAAAACGGGAGAAAATGCTATGCCATTAGGCAAAGCGACTTTTGTGTTAAAAAATGACAATGATAAGTCAGAAACAAGTCACGAAACGGTAGAGGGTTCTGGAGAAGCAACCTTTGAAAACATAAAACCTGGAGACTATACATTAAGAGAAGAAACAGCACCAATTGGTTATAAAAAAACTGATAAAACCTGGAAAGTTAAAGTTGCAGATAACGGAGCAACAACAATCGAGGGTATGGATGCAGATAAAGCAGAGAAACGAAAAGAAGTTTTGAATGCCCAATATCCAAAATCAGCTATTTATGAGGATACAAAAGAAAATTACCCATTAGTTAATGTAGAGGGTTCCAAAGTTGGTGAACAATACAAAGCATTGAATCCAATAAATGGAGAAGATGGTCGAAGAGAGATTGCTGAAGGTTGGTTATCAAAAAAAATTACAGGGGTCAATGATCTCGATAAGAATAAATATAAAATTGAATTAACTGTTGAGGGTAAAACCACTGTTGAAACGAAAGAACTTAATCAACCACTAGATGTCGTTGTGCTATTAGATAATTCAAATAGTATGAATAATGAAAGAGCCAATAATTCTCAAAGAGCATTAAAAGCTGGGGAAGCAGTTGAAAAGCTGATTGATAAAATTACATCAAATAAAGACAATAGAGTAGCTCTTGTGACATATGCCTCAACCATTTTTGATGGTACTGAAGCGACTGTATCAAAGGGAGTTGCCGATAAAAATGGTAAAGCGCTTAATGATAGTGTATCATGGGATTATCATAAAACTACTTTTACAGCAACTACACATAATTACAGTTATTTAAATTTAACAAATGATGCTAACGAAGTTAATATTCTAAAGTCAAGAATTCCAAAGGAAGCGGAGCATATAAATGGGAATCATACGCTCTATCAATTTGGTGCGACATTTACTCAAAAAGCTCTAATGAAAGCAAATGAAATTTTAGAGACACAAAGTTCTAATGATAGAAAAAAGGTTATTTTTCACGTAACTGATGGTGTCCCTACGATGTCTTATGCCATAAATTTTAATCCTTATATATCAACATCTTACCAAAACCAGTTTAATTCTTTTTTAAATAAAACACCAGATAGAAGTGGTATTCTTCAAGAGGATTTTATAATCAAAGGAGATGATTACCAAATAGTAAAAGGAGATGGAGAGAGTTTTAAACTGTTTTCGGATAGAAAAGTTCCTGTTACTGGAGGAACGACACAAGCAGCTTATCGAGTACCGCAAGATCAACTCTCGGTAATGAGTAATGAGGGATATGTAATTAATAGTGGGTATATTTATCTCTATTGGAGAGATTACAACTGGGTCTATCCATTTGATCCTAATACAAAGAAAGTTTCTGCAACGAAACAAATAAAAACTCATGGTGAGCCAACAACATTATACTTTAATGGAAATATAAAACCTAAAGGTTATGATATTTTTACTGTTGGGATTGGTGTAAACGGAGATCCTGGTGCAACTCCTCTTGAAGCTGAGAACTTTATGCAATCAATATCAAGTAAAACAGAAAATTATACTAATGTTGATGATACAAATAAAATTTATGATGAGCTAAATAAATACTTTAAAACAATTGTTGAAGAAAAACATTCTATTGTTGATGGAAATGTGACTGATCCTATGGGAGAGATGATTGAATTCCAATTAAAAGATGGTCAAAGCTTTACACATGATGATTACGTTTTGGTTGGAAATGATGGCAGTCAATTAAAAAATGGTGTGGCTCTTGGTGGACCAAACGGTGATGGGGGAATTTTAAAAGGTGTTACAGTTACTTATGATAAGGCATCTCAAACCATCAAAATCAATCATTTGAACTTAGGAAGTGGACAAAAAGTAGTTCTTACCTATGATGTACGTTTAAAAGATAACTATATAAGTAACAAATTTTACAATACAAATAATCGTACAACGCTAAGTCCGAAAAGTGAAAAAGAACCAAATACTATTCGTGATTTCCCAATTCCCAAAATTCGTGATGTTCGTGAGTTTCCGGTACTAACCATCAGTAATCAGAAGAAAATGGGTGAGGTTGAATTTATTAAAGTTAATAAAGACAAACATTCAGAATCGCTTTTGGGAGCTAAGTTTCAACTTCAGATAGAAAAAGATTTTTCTGGGTATAAGCAATTTGTTCCAGAGGGAAGTGATGTTACAACAAAGAATGATGGTAAAATTTATTTTAAAGCACTTCAAGATGGTAACTATAAATTATATGAAATTTCAAGTCCAGATGGCTATATAGAGGTTAAAACGAAACCTGTTGTGACATTTACAATTCAAAATGGAGAAGTTACGAACCTGAAAGCAGATCCAAATGCTAATAAAAATCAAATCGGATATTTTGAAGAAGATGGAAAACATCTTATTACCAACACTCCAAAACGTCCACCGAGTGTTTTTCCTAAAACTGGAGGAATTGGTACGATTGTCTATATATTAGTCGGCTGTACTCTTATGATAGTTGCTACTGGTTCTTTCCGTCGTAATCAATAGTAAGGTATTGTTAAAGTAATTAAATAATAGAGAATGATTAGTTTTTTCCTTTCCCGATTGTCAGTCAGATTAGTTATTATCAAGCTTCTCATGCCAATATTAATGCCTTTAAAAGAACAGTTACAACCATTGACCGTACGGAGATTCAACGACGGTTAGGTCTGGCTAAAGCCTACAATGCTAGTCTTTCTGGGACAAGTTTGCCGATTGGAGGGCCTTCTACTCATGCGGTCTTGACCGCTCACAGAGGTCTGCCAACTGCTAGATTATTTACAGATTTGGATAAGATGCGCCGAGGGGATCGCTTTTACATTGAACACTTGGGAGGTAAGCTGGCTTATCAAGTAGATAGCATCAAAGTGATTACGCCAGATCGCGTAGATGAGTTATACCTTGTTCCAGATAAGGATTATGTGACCTTGCTCACCTGTACACCTTATATGATTAATAGCCATCGTCTCCTCGTTAGAGGCAAACGTATTCCTTATAAGGAAAGTCTGAAGCAAAAAGATCAACAGATCGGTCAGCGACACCAGTTGGCAACTTATGGCTTCATTGCCTTAGGGCTTACCTTAGTGCTAGGGTTACTATGGTATAGGAAGCGACAAAAGAAACAAAATCGGAGACAAGATGAAACAAAAGGTTAACCAATTATACCAACTAATTGCTACCAATAGGTTGAGGAGTTTTCTCTTTATTTTAGGCATCTTAGTAGTGTTATTTCCAATTGTTAGTCAGGTTAGTTATTACCTTGCCTCTCACCAACAAATTAATCAATTTGAACATAAGGCAGCAGTTATTGATCGCTCTGCTATTGAGCGACGAATCAGCTTAGCTAAAGCTTACAATGATGCGATTTCTCGGCATCCCTCTCTGAGTGATCCTTTTACCAGTAAGGAAAAAGCGGGCCTCCGTGAATATGCTCGAATGCTTGAAGTCAATGAACAAATTGGTCATGTTGCTATTCCTAAGATAGGTGTTGATTTGCCTATTTACGCGGGGACATCGGCTGCTATTTTGGAAAAAGGAAGCGGGCACTTGGAAGGAACTAGTTTACCGATTGGTGGGAAAACCACCCATGCCGTCTTGACGGCTCATAGAGGGTTACCAACAGCTCGGTTGTTTACAGATTTGGACAAGGTCAAAAAGGGTGATTATTTTTACGTTACCAATTTGAAAGGGACCTTGGCTTATCAAGTGGACCGTATCATGGTGATTGAACCTAGCCAATTGGATGCCGTGAGCATTGAAGAGGGTAAGGATTATGTGACCCTTCTGACCTGTACACCTTATATGATTAATAGCCATCGCTTATTGGTAAGAGGTGTGAGGGTTCCATTAACGTCTAGACAAGCCAAAAAAGAAAGCTTAACAGCTGTGAGACCATATCAGTATTATCGTTGGCTAGTGTACTTGGCCATTGCAGTTCTGATTATACTTGTGATGATTGTTGCCAAATATTACCAAAAGACTAACAAATCATCGTAATATTCATTAGGGTGTTCATAAACAGCAGCCAAGAGAGAGGGCTGAAACTTAAAGGGGAAAGTGAGTATTGTGACTAATAAAACATTACACAAAGTGCTTGTCAAGTTAGCAGCCGTTTTGGCTATACTATTCTTGGTGTTACCAACAGGACTGACAGCTGTGACAGTACTTGCCGAACAAATCAACACAGAAAATCTTATCCCGGTAGAAACCGCTGCTGGGGAAATACTAAAAGAAAGTGATCTTGATTTTGAACAAGCTATTTCAACATCAGGGGAAGCTCTCAAAGATAGTTCAGCCAGCTGGATACAGTTGACCTATAATAAGGTTAATCAAAATCTAGCTAAGCAAGATCTCTTTTTAAGACTGCCTCAAGGCATGACAATTGAGGGGATTGGTCAAGACCAGAAGCTTGATGTTAATACCATTTCGGTGCCTAAGGATCTTGATTTGGATGAAGCAGCTTCAACCATCAATAATACTAACATCATCACTGGGTTTGAAAAAATAGGAGAGCAAGATTACAAGCTTAGCTTTGCCGCAACATCAGGGACCCTTAATCTGGTGTTCAAGGTGACGGATACTATTTTAAACGAAACAAGGGACATTCAACTAGGAGATAAACAGGACCCTAAACAAGCTAGCTTTACCAAAAAATTAAGTCTGGACATTGTAAAAAGTGATGATAGGGCAGGTGAAAATGAAACCACCACAAGACCAAGTATTCAACCAAGAGCTGTGACAGCTCCTACGGACGCTCCGACCACTGGTGACTGGGATGTTAGCCAACAGGTGAACGTGACCAGTCCAACCTTTACTTTCCATGATAATAATAAAAATGGAATATACGATGTTGCAGAAGGCGATTCTTTTAGCTTCAAAGCAGCCATCAGTTTGTTAGATAGTCGCTACATTGTCCCTGGGAATTACTTTGAACTAAAATTATCAGATACGATTCACTACAATATGTTGAACCCAACAGATGTGAATTTCCCAGTTTTAAAACAAGATGGCAAAGTTATTGCCACGCCAGAATTAGTGCAAGACCCACCTGTTGATGGACTCATTAGAGCGACAGGAAAAAGCGTACGTTACCGCTTTACAGACCAAGTGACGGGCATGAGCAGCTTGAACATGTCATTAGACTTAGGCCATTCCGTCAATCCCAATGTGGTTCAGAACAATGGAACATATAGTTTTACTTATCAGATTGGTAAAAGTGAATATACAAAGGACTACCAGGTAGTTTATGCGGAGCCTTCCCCAAAAGGGAACATAAATCTCCATCAACGTTTAACCTATACCGATTCCAAATATACCAATACTGCTCAAAGTTTAATCTATGTGAATCCGAAGCAAGCAGCACAAGATGCAGGCAAGCAAACGCTCACGATTCTAACAAGTCCGACAACTCATGAGATAAGTGGGCAAATCGTTCCTAATTTATTGCAGCTAAATGCTCAAACAACTATTAAGGTTTATAAATTAAAAGATCCAAAAGGGATTACGGATGCAGTTAACCTTGACAAACAATACTGGGAAGAGATCCCTAATCCGACAATTACTAAAAGTGACGGTAAGATTGAGGTTTCCTTTAATTACACTCAAAATGATAAGTCAGCTTACGCTGTTGAAGTTGGAACTACACTTCAACATGAAGGGACACAGCCAGTCTTCATTGCTCAAAAATCTAATCTAACCATTGCCAATACAGGATCTCATATTTCTGAGACATCTGCTATCGCAACCGTTGGAAGCGGTGGTTCTGCTGCTGGAGCAACCGTTCCTAAGGGTAGCTTATTTCTTAATAAAATCAACAATTTAAACGAAAAACTGGCTAATGCCACCTTTACACTATCAGGGAACACAAGTGCGGGTGAGTTTTTATTCCGTACCCTTCTTACTGACACCAAGCAGGTTGCCTTCACCAATATTCCTCCAGGGAACTATCAACTCAGAGAAACCCTTGCACCCTCAGGTTATGTTAGGATTGAAACACCATGGACAGTAACAGTTGATGATAAAGGAAAAGTGACAGTTACGGGTAATGAAGCAGACACACAAAAAGCTCCTGAAGAAACAGAAGTTGTGATTTTGTGGGAATCTACTAAATGGAATTACGGTGATGTTCGGTTCTATAAGGATAGGTTTAAGGAATTAGTTGATTCTTTAGGAAATAAAAATGCTAAGTATACCCTTATTCGTTATAGTGGGGATACTAGTGATAGTGCTCAGATTATAACTCAGTCAGCCTCTTCGGCAGAATTTAATAAAATTCTTGATAGTGGGACGTTAACGACTAGTACGATGACCAATCGAAAGGGAATGCTAAAAGCTTATCAGCTAGCACTGCAACAGTTTCAAGCAAGTAAAAATAAGCAAAAATACCTGCTTCAGTTGACTAATTACCCTATTTATCCTGGTTACAGAGAAGAAAAGGATTTTATGTCTCAAAGTCAGACAAGCTTTGATGCCATGAAGTCTTTGGGAGTTGTTCCTTATCTTCTTGTAGAACGAGACCCATACGCTAATCGAAATACTTACTTAGATCCGAAAGCTGAGGCACCTTCATTTGGAGCTTTTTATCCAGCAGACAACATCAAAGTGGCATGGTCTAACAATTCTAGCACTCTATTTACACCACCTATGAATACAAACTACACCACTCAGATTCAATCCATCGGTTCGACCATTAAGCAGCAGATTCCAGAGTCGATTTTGACGGTTACGGACAAAAAGAGCGGGAAGTTCAGCATTAACAAGATTGACGAAGCTAAAAAAGGCTTAGCAGGTGCTACCTTCACCTTGTCTAAACGCACAACAGTAGCGGCAGATCATCAAGTACAAGGAGATTTTACTCCTGTCAGCAAAGAGACTACAGCAGAACGCACAACCCTTACCTTTGATAACCTCAAACCGGGGGTTTATGACCTTAAAGAAACTAAGGCCCCAGTTGCCTATACGCTTGATTCCAAGACCTATGTTGTGGTTGTTCAAAATTCTGGGAAAACAACAATTGTCGATGAAGCAGACTTTAAAGAATCGAATTATCCTATGGATGACACTAGCACCCAATTTGATTATCCGATAAAAGAAATCACTAACCAGCCTAACAGTATTGCATTTACAAAAATTGGTGACGGTGGTAAGAGTTTGACTGGAGCTGAATTCGAATTGCGTAAGGGGAACGAGAAAGTTCAAACAGCCACATCAAGTACTGATGGTAAGGTAACCTTCACCAAATTATTTCCGGGAACTTATGAGGTCTGGGAAACCAAAGTTTCAGATAATATTTATCAGTTGCCAACAGAAGCAATAGCAACCTTTGAGGTCAAGGCTGACGGCACCTTCTCAGAACCTACGGGACGGTTATTTAGGAAAAATTCAGAGAAAAATAATCGTTACGAGATTCGCAACGAGTTGGTCAAAAAAAGAACAGGTGATCAAAAAATTAAGGTCATCAAAAAAGATGAGCTTACAGAGGTTCCACTCCCTAATGCTAAATTCCAGTTAGAAGCGTCAGATGGAACAATTTATACCAAAACGACAGATGTGAAAGGTGAAATTGTTTTTGAGAAGCTTCCTTACGGACAGTATATTTTAACTGAAATTGAAGCACCAACTGGTTATGTTCTAGATAAGACACCTCAGAAAATTAATATTACTGAAGTTAGTGCTCTAGAAACAGAAGTAGTGGCAGGTAGAAATGCAACACAGCCAACAGTAGCACCAACAGCTAGAGCAGCTTTGGCGGCTCCTGTGGCAGAGCCAGTGACAGGAAAAATGTTTCTGATCAAATCAGCATTAAAGAACTTGATATTACCTCATCGAATGAAGATACGCCACGTCTTGTAAGGCCTAATCATGGAGAGAATATTGTGATGCGGGCAGGCTTTACAATCAATCTAGGTAGTGATATTAAGGCAGGAGACTTTTTTACCTTAACTCTACCGAATACCATTGATCCTTTTGGAGTTTCGGCGCCAGAAAATGTTGATTTTAGAATATTGGGTCCTCTAGGAACACTCGCATTGGGAACTTATGATTCTAGTACTCACACCATTACCTACAAATTTACAGATTATATCACTCGGTATACGGTATCGTCTTTTAGCACAATTTCGCCATTCTTTATTGACCGAGACAGGGTTAAAACCAATCAAGACATTGATTTATTCTTAAAAGTTGGTCAAGTATCTTCGACCCCATATCATTTTACAGTTGATTATAATCCTTATTACGGTACGGCGGATACCAATAATCCTGTGAACGTTGGCTCTATGATAACCAGACTAAACCAAGATACTGGTGATTTTGTGAACTATATTTACGTTAACCCAGCAGGTCAAACTCTGGAACAAGCCACATTAACGTTTACAGGTCGAGGGTCAACTCGTATCGATGCAAACACAAGAGTACAACTTTTTGAAGTTACTAATCCTAAACTTCAAATGCCACCAAGTTGGGGAATTCAAGATGAGACATTAAGAGAGGTGGACCCTGCTAATTATCAGTTGATAAAGGAAAATGGACGTTTCACAATTAATTTTTATAATGATCTTTTGTACGGTCGATCTTATATTGTTAAGGTGAGTGGCAAGTCAGATAAAAACGATCCAAATCCGATTCATACATCCGCTATTTTGACACAGCGTTATTTTAATGATTATCCCTACTATACCCCATCTGGACGTTATATTCCATATGGTCCCTATACCGAATCATTCACCTTCACTGCAGAGGTTGTCAAAAAATCAGGAGAAAGTAATGCTGACGGGTCTGTTGTGGTTAGATTATCAAACCGTAAGAATTACATTGACTTTACAAAATCCGATTCTCAAGGTACTCCACTAGAAGCTACTTTTGAATTACGTAAAAAGACAGCCAATGACACGGTAACGGTTAGAAACGCGGTTTCTGACAAGGGAACAGGAAAATTCTATTTTGAAGGCCTTCCACCGGGGGAATATGAAGTTTGGGAAACCAAGGCGCCAGATGGTTATGTCAAACCCGTTAAAGCGGTGGCCACTTTTAGGATTAATGACGAAGGAGAAGTCGTTGAGAAGAGCTTAGAAGATGGTCGTATCATTAACTATCCAAGGCCAGAATTGCCAGCAACAGGAGGCATGGGGTGGATAGTTTACATGGTTATGGGAAGTGCTATTTGTTTTATAGCTATTTTCTGGAACCGACCGTTTCGGTTTAAAAAATAACCGACACAGTACTTAGAGAAAAAGAGTAGGCAACCCATTTGGGTTGCCTACTCTTTTTGTAACCTTAATCAGACTCAATTTTTTTGAGGTAGCGGTAAACGCTTGGTTCAGAGATGCAAAGGATGTCAGCGACTTTTGAGACAGCTCCTTTTAATTGGAAAACGCCTTTTTCAGAAAGCTTGGTCACGATGTCTATTTTAACCTCTTGGCTAAGATGGACATTGTGTCTCAATAAAGAAGGATCAATAATTTCACTGATAATATCTTGAATGTTAGAGGTTAAAATCTCAACCGGTTCTTCTTGAAGGGCAACTGTTGATGTTGTTTCAGGAGCTGTAGGGATGAGTTGTCCTAAGTTAAGATTGGCGAGTTTTAACAAGTCACTAGCCACACCTTGATAAGCTGAGATATCTAAGTTGATGCACAGCATCCCCTCAAGGTTGCCCTCTTTATCTTTGATAAAGAAAGTAGATCCCCGGACCTCTTTGTGTAGAGGACTCACAATAGCTTTGTAATTAGTGACAAAATCTTTTTCCTGATAAACTTTTTGTGTGATGAGGTCAAGGGCAAATTTGGTGAGGGGAGAATTTTTAGAACGTCCACTGATATGGCTGTTCACTAGTTCTCCGATATAAATGTCATTTTTGTCAATCACATGCAAAATAATTTCGTAGTTGTCTCCTAGGACATCGTGAAGAAATGTAATAACGGTTTTCCAGTAGTTTAGTGTTTCTTTATCCATATTAAATTTCCTGTATTTTCTTGTTTATCAATATAGTAATACATTTTAGGCTAAAAGACAATTGGCAATATTTGCAATTATTTCAATAATAATTTTTTATTAAAATGATAATTTATTATTGACTGTGAATGCGGTTTCCTGTAAAATTTAACTATATTATCAATGAGGAGGTTTGAATATGAACAGCTACCCACAACCGATGGGGCCTTATTCAACATACATGATTGAAGGAAATCTTCTCTACACTGCAGGCCAATTGCCCCTTGACCCAGTAAGTGGTCAGTTGCCGGATGGTTTTGAGGCCCAGTGTCGTCAAGTTTTTGCCAATTTACAAGCTATTTTAGCGGAGCAGAACAGGGAACTGACTCATATCTGCAAGTTAACGGTGTATTTATCAGACTTGGTTTATTTTGACACCTTAAATCAAGTTATGATGGAATTGTTGGAGGAACCCTATCCCATTCGGACAGCGGTTCAGGTGGAGGCACTTCCTCTACAAGCATTGGTTGAAATCGAAGCTGTGGCAAGAGTAAACTAGTTACAGCATTTTATAATAAGATAGATTGGTGGAAAATATGGATATTCTTTTGGGAACAGGACTGTTGGTTCTTGTTTTAGCAATTTTTAGTTTGTTTAATTATAAGGCTCCTCACGGAGCTAAGGCGATGGGAGCTTTGGCTTCGGCAGCTTGTGCGTCTTTTTTGGTTGAAGCTTTTCAAGATTCGTTTTTTGGACAAGTTTTAGGTTTTCAATTTTTAAGTGAAGTTGGTGGTGCCAATGGAGCACTATCAGGAGTTGCAGCAGCTATTTTGGTAGCTATCGCGATTGGTGTGTCGCCAGGATATGCTGTGTTAATTGGTTTGTCTGTTTCAGGAACAGGCATCATCCCAGGTTTTGTGGCAGGATACTTGGTATCCTTCCTAATCAAATGGATGGAGAAAAACATTCCTGGTGGCCTTGATCTGATTGCGATTATTATTGTTGGAGCACCTTTGACACGTTTCTTAGCACAGTTGATTACGCCTGTGATTAATGGCACTTTGTTAACCATTGGTGATATCTTAACATCAAGTGCTAATAGCAATCCGATTATTATGGGTATGATTTTAGGTGGGACTATTGTGGTTGTAGCGACAGCTCCCCTTTCATCAATGGCTTTGACAGCTATGCTTGGCTTGACTGGTATTCCGATGGCTATTGGGGCACTTTCTGTATTTGGTTCTTCTTTTATGAATGGTGTATTGTTCCACAAACTAAAATTAGGGGAACGAAAAGACAACATTGCTTTTGCTATTGAACCGTTGACTCAGGCAGATGTGACCTCTGCTAATCCAATCCCTATTTATCTTACTAACTTCGTGGGTGGTGCAGCTTGTGGCGTCTTAATCGCTTTAATGAAGTTAATCAATGATACCCCAGGAACAGCGACTCCAATTGCCGGTTTCGCCGTGATGTTTGCCTATAATTCTGTCACAAAAGTTTTGATGACAGCGGCTGGTTGTATCATTTTGAGTTTGATAGCTGGCTATATCGGAGGCTCTGTTTTCAAGAACTATCGTTTGGTGACTAAACAAGAATTGCAAGCAAGAAATTAAAAGCCGTTGTCGGTTGAGTTCGTGATAATTTACCCGTCAGTGATGGTTAAGAAAACATAACAATCTCTTAATATCCTTCGTCTATGACGATTGAAGCCCCAGCAGGTTAATCTGTTGGGGCTTTCTAAATGGCTTAGTGACAACATACGGAAATGCTTCTAAAAAGAATGAAAAAAAGTCTATTCAAGCAATGTTAGTAGAATATCTTGAATAAACTGATCTGAAATTATTGAGACGCTTGAAGCTTGTGGCAAGCTGTATTTCTAATGGATAAGTTTTCTGTAGTATTTAGGAAATAAGGCTAATCAGCGGTTTCCTTCTCCACAGATCTTTGAGTTTCTTTGCCTTCATTTAGGAGGGCTTGGACAATTTTTTGATCACGCAATTTGACCGAATCATTAATGGTTTCAGCCGATTTGACAATGACGCTTTCTAATTGGACCCGTTCTTTTCGACCCTGATCGATAGCAGCAATGATGCCATTATTTTGTGCTACTAAACTTTCTGCCAGACTTGTCACAGATTTCATAGACAAAGTAGGGTTTTGTGCTGATTGTTCTAATGCTGGGATGGCTTCTTTGCTGGTTTCCGCCAACATCTGAAGGGCAGCATTATTAGCATTGACAATGGCATCAGCAGTCATTCCAGATTTAACCGATTGTTGCATCATGCCTAACTGAGCAATAGATAGTTTCATCGTTGGAATGGTATTACGTCGTAGCATGCCTAGTTTTTGACGCATATCCGAAGATACCTTAACTAAATTACGCATTTGAGGGGTTGTTGCCCAAGCAACATATAGACGGCTGAGGTACTCGGTGTGCTGTTGTTCTAGAGTGTTAATGACTTCAGTAGTTCTCGCCAAAAGGTCTGTCTGGACTTGATATTCTGGTGTCGCACTATCCAAAGTTGCTAATTTTTGTTGTAAGGTCAGGGCACGTGTAGTAGCTTCCTTCTGACTAGCTTCGATAAAGGCGATGACACCAACCAAATTTTCAATGGATTTGGTATTGTCTTCAATTAACAGCTCTGCTGAGACAATATTGCGAGCTAAGGTGTCTTCTTGTTTGACTACAGCTGCAGCCATACCGTCCATTTTTTGCTCAATATTTTGGGAATCAAAATAAAATTCCTGCAAGGTATCCCGACTTTGTTTGAAAAGTTTCTGAATCAAATTGGGTTTCTTCTCCAAATCAGCAGGAGTAGCATCCTTGTACTTTGCAATAAAACCGTTGAGTTCACGATTGGTTGATTTTAAAAGATCATCCACTTGTGGAATCTGTAATTTTTTTTGCTCTGCCAAGATATGATTAACCGTTGCATTGACCCCTTCAACAGCAGACTGACCAAAATCAAGTAGCGCATTTTGATCTGCTAAAAAGGTATCTACCAATGCCGGGGCTTTGGCAGTAATAGCTGTCTGCTGGTCAGCACTTAGTTTCTCAAAAAAAGAAATCTGTCCAGTGGTGTTAGTTGGTAATTCGGAAATAATATCAGTGGTTTTGTCTGTTTTGACAATAGCGTTGTCAGCAATTTGGTCAATATCAAAATGAAATTCTGCCATGGGAAAACTCCTTTAGTCTTTTTCTTGAGAGGTTGTTGCACGTTTTTGAGCAGCTCCTTGCATCATGCGAAGGCTGATGTCAAAGTCTTTAAGGTCACTTTCGTTAAGCTGACGAAGGGTTTCATCAAGGTCTTCATCGAACTGTTGGATGGCTTGTCGAGCCTGTTCCAAGCGTACATCAGCATTGTAATAATTTTTAGGATTTTCCTTGATTTTTAAGTAGCCAGTCAAAATATCTTGGAAGCGTCGCATGTTAGATTCATGAAGAGCCATCAATTCTTCCTGATTGTCAGCCCCTTGAATTTTGGAGAGAATCGCTTGATGGTCAGTTTGGATATTATCGTAGTATACCTGAAGCTCTGGTGCTTTGTGGATAGGATTGGCAGTAGCTTCTTCTAAAGCTTGCGTTTTCAAACTTGTTGCGATTTGTATTTTTTCCAACTGTAGGCTAACATCGCTTTCTACAGTATTGGCTTTTTTAGTGATGCGACGATAAATAGTAGGGTCCATTTTTTCTTTTAAGGCAATGGCTTGTGCTTTTATCTCACTGAGTTGTGGTAATAATTGCTTGGCAAGAATGGTGTATTGGGCATCGTCCTTGTTCTCTAAATAGCTTTCTAGTAAGTTGACTTTGCGGTCAGCTAACTGAATATTAGCTTTTAAATCTTCTAGCTGTTTGGCAAGAGTAGCTTTTGCTAAACGCTTTTGACGTGATTTGAACCGGTAAATGCCGTAGGCAGCTCCTCCCAAGATGAGGGGAGGAAGAACGTTTTCAATAAACTCAATCAAAGGAGATCCACCCAGAAAACTGGCCATAATGACAAAAAGAATAAGAGGGCCAACCCACTTAAATGGCTTTTTTCGTTTGTCTATAACATCATACTTACTCATCATTCCATACTTCCTCTATACGCTTTTACAGTGGCTCTTTTAGCAAGAGTAACTTATCTCTATTTTACCTTAAATCACTTATTTCTTAAAGAAAAGACCTGATTTCACACCCACTATTTAGATTTTCTCATGAAGCGAGAACAAGCAATTCTATGAAGAAAAAGGAATCTTTATCTCACTAATGTTCGTTATTTCTAATTATTTTGATGATTAAAAAAACATTTTAACTTTTTTTCTGAATATTGACAGGGAAATCTGGCAGGGAAAAACATTTTTTGCTATAATAAAGTGTAAAACATATGCTTGCAGGTGAGATTCCTGCCCTATTCTCTTGGAAAATAAGGTAGCTGTATTCCTCTAAGGGATGATCGGTGAGATTGCCTTATCCAGCTTTTGAGAGAATAAGCGTTTTGGAAAGTTAGGACATGATATGACATCAGTAGTAGTCGTTGGTACCCAGTGGGGTGATGAAGGTAAAGGAAAAATCACTGACTTTTTATCTTCAGATGCAGAAGTGATTGCACGTTATCAAGGTGGTGATAATGCGGGACATACTATCGTTATTGATGGTAAGAAGTTCAAATTGCATTTAATCCCGTCAGGTATTTTCTTCCCAGAGAAAATTTCTGTGATTGGTAATGGTGTTGTGGTTAATCCCAAATCATTGGTAAAAGAGCTAGCATATCTCCATGACGAAGGAGTGACAACAGATAATCTTCGCATTTCAGACCGCGCTCATGTTATTTTGCCTTATCATATTCAGTTGGATCAGTTACAAGAAGAGGCTAAAGGCGACAATAAGATTGGAACAACCATCAAAGGGATTGGACCAGCTTATATGGACAAGGCAGCGCGTGTTGGTATCCGTATTGCAGACTTGTTAGACAAGGATATTTTCGCAGAGCGTTTACGCATTAACTTAGCGGAGAAAAATCGTCTCTTTGAAAAAATGTACGACAGCACACCGCTTGATTTTGATGCTATTTTTGAAGAATACTATGCTTATGGTCAAGAAATCAAACAATATGTGACAGATACTTCTGTAATTTTAAATGATGCACTTGATGCTGGGAAACGTGTTCTTTTTGAGGGTGCACAAGGGGTTATGCTTGATATTGACCAAGGAACTTACCCATTTGTAACCTCATCTAACCCAGTTGCTGGTGGTGTCACTATTGGTTCTGGGGTTGGCCCAAGTAAAATCAACAAAGTTGTTGGTGTCTGCAAAGCCTACACTAGCCGTGTTGGTGATGGCCCATTCCCAACAGAGCTTTTTGATGAAGTGGGTGAACGTATCCGTGAAGTTGGTCATGAGTACGGTACGACAACAGGTCGTCCACGTCGTGTAGGTTGGTTTGGCTCAGCTGTTATGCGCCATAGTCGTCGTGTGTCAGGGATTACTAACCTTTCCCTCAATTCCATTGACGTTCTTTCAGGACTTGATACCGTTAAAATTTGTGTTGCTTACGATTTAGATGGTGAACGTATTGATCACTACCCAGCAAGTCTCGAGCAACTCAAACGTTGCAAACCTATCTACGAAGAATTGCCAGGCTGGCAAGAAGATATTACAGGTGTTCGTAGCCTCGATGAGCTTCCTGAAAATGCCCGCAACTACGTTCGTCGCGTGGGAGAATTGGTTGGCGTTCGCATTTCAACCTTCTCAGTTGGTCCAGGACGTGAACAGACTAACATTCTGGAATCTGTTTGGGCGTCTATTTAATCATTGTTAGTGAAGAGGAGTTGGACAAATTGTCCAGCTCCTTTTAGTATATTTGTATTCTGATATTGGCTTTTCGCTGTTAGCTGTTTCTGTTGCTTGTGATTTTCAGCTTAAAGACAACATGGTGTTCCCTTGGTACGAGTATAGAGAATTTAATGTTCGGTTTTTGTTGTAAAATCAATATTTTTCGATCAAAATAATAGGATAAAACTGATTTTTTTGATATACTAGGTTTTCCGTTATTAAAAAAACTAAAGGACGTCAACAAAAGAAGCTTTATATTTTAGGAGATTAAACATTTAGGAGGTTCATTTTCACATGAACAAAAAGGTAATGTCGCTTGGACTTGTCTCAACAGCTCTTTTAACACTAGGAGCTTGTGGCAATCGCTCTGCCCAAAAAGAGGCTGATAATTCGTTAAAGGTTGCTATGATCACAAACCAGACTGGGATTGATGACAAATCATTCAACCAATCAGCTTGGGAAGGTTTGCAAGCCTGGGGAAAAGAGAATAAGCTTAGCAAAGGAAAAGGCTATGACTATTTCCAATCAGCAAACGAGTCAGAGTTTACAACGAACTTAGATTCAGCGGTATCAAGTGGCTATAACCTAGTGTTTGGTATTGGTTTCCCATTGCATGATGCCGTAGAAAAAGCAGCGACAGACAATCCTGATAGCCAATTTGCTATTGTCGATGATGTCATCGAAGGTAAGAAAAATGTCGCCAGCATCACTTTTTCAGACCATGAAGCTGCTTATTTAGCAGGAGTTGCGGCAGCCAAAACCACAAAGACTAAACAAGTTGGTTTCGTTGGTGGCATGGAAGGTGTCGTGGTTAAACGCTTTGAAAAAGGTTTTGAAGCTGGGGTTAAATCTGTGGATGATACCATCAAGGTAAGAGTCTCTTATGCGGGTTCCTTTGCGGACGCGGCTAAAGGGAAAACGATTGCAGCTGCCCAATATGCTGAAGGTGCTGACGTTATTTATCAAGCAGCCGGTGGCACTGGAGCTGGTGTTTTCAATGAAGCCAAATCGCTCAATGAAAAAAGAGATGAAGCAGATAAAGTTTGGGTTATCGGTGTTGACCGCGACCAAAGTGAAGATGGCAAATACACCTCAAAAGATGGCAAATCATCTAATTTTATTTTGACATCAAGTATTAAAGAAGTTGGTCAGGCACTTGCGAAAGTTGCTACAAAAACTGCTAAAGGCAAATTCCCAGGTGGTCAAGTGACGACATTTGGGTTAAAAGAAGCTGGCGTGACGTTGACAACAGACGCTTTATCAGATGAGACGAAAGCTGCTGTTGAAGCGGCCAAAAAAGCTATCATTGAAGGGACCGTTACTGTTCCTGAAAAGTAACAGCCAGATAGCTTGTTTAGACAAAAAAGTCACTCACTTTTTAGCGAGTGGCTTTTTGAGTAAAGAAAAGCTGATAGTAATGCGTCTTTAAGGGGTATTCAAAAGCAGCGCAATAGGTTTTTACGTTGTCAGCTAGCCAGTAGAATGGGATTATTCGGTACGCTTTGAGCAATAGTGATGTCAAAAAGCTATAGGCCCTTCTCTCAGAAGTAACAATGAATATTGTGGTTGAGAAAGACAGCTTGATAGTCTTCCAAGTCCTCAGGGTGATAGGCCTTAACCTCAGCCATCTCATACTCCCTACCTAGAAGTTTGTACTTGTTTTCTCCAAATTGATGGAAAGGTAATAGCTGTACTTGGTCGATGTCAAGTTGGTTGAAGAGTTCTGAAAAGGCTTTAGCATCGTCTAGGGAATCATTAAATTGGGGAATAACAGGGATGCGCAAGACGATTTCTTTTCCAGCTTGAAAGGCATAATGAATATTTTTGATAATCAAGTCATTACGAACCCCAGTCACTTTTTGGTGTCTGAGCTGATTATAATGTTTCAAATCGGTATAGATAAAGTCCACGTAGTCAATAAGGGTGACAAATTGCTCGTGTTTGGCAAAGGCGGTGGTTTCAATTGCGGTGTGAAGACCTGCTGCTTTGGCTGCTTTTAACAGGGCTAAGGCAAAGTCAAATTGGGCAAAGATTTCCCCCCCTGACAGGGTCATGCCCCCACCTGACTCTTCGTAGAAATCAAGGTCTTTAAGGACTTCTTCGATCACCTCGTCCACGGTTTTTTCCTCTCCAACTATTTTAGTATTAAGCCCATCACTTGTTAACATCTGCTCAGGTGCTTTTTGTTGGGATTCGGGATTGGCACACCATGGACATCTCAAGGGGCAACCTTTTAAAAAAACGGTTGTCCGAATACCAGGACCGTCATGAATACTAAAATGTTGAATGTTGAAAACAATACCGCGATCAGTCATAAGTGTGAATTCCTTTCGTTGTAAAACCATCATACCAGATAAACGTAAATAAATCAATTACGAATGAAAGTAAATATCTCTTTTCTTTTAAGAAAATAACTGGTACAATGAAAGGGAGGTGAATGATGAATCGATTAGAACGTATTATTCAACTGGTTTCCCAGAAGAAAAAAATAGATGTTAACAGTTTATCAGAACAATTAGACGTTTCGAAAGTAACCATTCGAAAAGACCTTGATAAGCTTGAAAGTAAGGGCTTGTTGCGACGTGAACATGGCTATGCGGTGCTAAACAGTGGCGATGACCTCAATGTACGCTTGTCCTACAATTACAACATTAAGCGACGGATTGCAGAAAAAGCAGCTGAATTGGTGCAAGACAACGATACCATTATGATTGAATCTGGCTCAACCTGTGCCCTTTTGGCAGAAGTGCTTTGCCAGAACAAACGAAATATTAAAATCATTACCAATTCGTGCTTCATTGCCAACTACATTCGTCAATATAGTAGCTGTCAAATCATTTTACTGGGCGGTTATTACCAGCCCAATTCAGAGGTGACTGTTGGTCCTTTATTGAAAGAAATGATATCCCTTTTTCATGTCAATCGTGTCTTTGTTGGAACAGACGGTTTCAACAAAGATCTTGGCTTTATGGGCAAGGACATGATGCGCTCAGAAGGGGTGCGTTACATGGCAGATGCTGCTGAGGAAGTGGTGATTCTGACCGATTCCAGCAAGTTTTCAAAAACCAGTCTGGTACACCAGTTGTCATTAGCTGATGTCAATCGCGTCATTACAGACCAGGCACTAGACAAGCAAACACAAGAGTTATTAAGTGCTAGTGGTCTTGTTCTTGATTTTGTTTCTTAGAAAATAGGTGGCTAGATGAAAGAAGAACGCAGACGGCTCCTTGCCAAGGTGGCTTACTTGCATTATGTTCAAGGCAAGAGCCAAACCTTGATTTCAAAGGAAATGAATATCTACCGAACAACGGTTTGTCGGATGTTAGCAAAAGCCAAGGAAGAAGGCATTGTTCGGATTGAAATTGCCGACTATGATGCTGATTTATTTGCTTTAGAAGAATACGTGCGAAAGCAGTACGGCTTGGAAAAACTAGACCTTGTGCCCAACCAGGTTGAAGATACCCCAATGGATACCTTGACAAATGTTGCTAAAACAGCAGCTGAGGTTTTTAGACATGTTGTTAAAGATGGCGATAAGATCGGTCTGTCCTGGGGAGCGACTCTTTCTTGCTTGATGGATGAGTTAAATCCAAAAGCGATGAAAGATGTGTTTATTTATCCTTTGGCAGGAGGACCTAGCCATATTAATGCCAAATATCATGTCAATACCCTGGTTTACCGCTTGGCTCGTATTTTTCATGGGAATAGTGCTTTTATCAATGCAATGGTGATTCAAGAAGATAAACAATTGACCAAGGGTATTATTCAATCTAAATATTTTGAGAGTATTTTGGCGAGTTGGGACCAGTTAGACCTCGCTTTAGTTGGCATTGGAGGAGAGCCCAACAGCCGTGAGGAAAGTCAGTGGCGTGACTTGTTAACCGATGCCGATTATGCACAACTCAAACAGGAAGAAGCTGTTGGAGAAGTTTGCTGCCGCTTTTTTGATCAAGCGGGTCATCCTGTTTACAAAGGTTTGCAAGATCGGACGATAGGTATTTCGCTGGAACAATTAGGTCGAGTGCGAAAGACCATTGCCGTTGCAACAGGTAAATATAAGGCTAAGGCAATCTTGGCAGCCTTAAAAGCAGGTTTTATCAATTATCTGGTGACGGATAAAGAGACCATGCTAGCTGTTTTAGCGTTAGATGAAGATATTGACCTTAATAACGTTCTTCTTTAATCGAAACTCAAAGATACTATGACATTTTTAGAAGCTCGAGATCAAATGGTCAGGGCTTTTTTTGTTGTTTCGTTTATTGATAAAACAGAGATTGCTCAACTGTGCAACGAACATATTGGCACAAAAGTGCATTAATTAAAATATAGCACAAAATATATTGACCCTAGAAACAAACATGATAAAATGAAGTTATCAACAAAAAGAAAACGATTACAAACGTAATTGAATCGTTTTCGTAACAAAGCGATAGTATTTGATTAAGAGGAGAAGGAGTTATTTATGGAACTGATTGTACCAGACCAAATCATTATGGGGTTAATTTTAAATGCTGGCGACGCTAAGCAGCATATTTACCAGGCCTTGAAATGTGCCAAGGCTGAAGACTATGACACGAGTGAAAAAGAAATGGCATTAGCAGATGATGCCTTGTTGGAAGCTCACAATTTACAGACCCAGTTTCTTGCCCAAGAAGCTAGTGGTAATAAGTCAGAGATTACAGCTCTTTTTATTCACTCACAGGATCACTTGATGACGACCATTACAGAAATTAATCTCATCAAAGAGATTATTGACCTTCGTAAAGAATTGGCAACCAAATAATATTTCATTCATAAAAAGGAGATTGACATGATTAAGATTGGATTGTTTTGCGCAGCAGGGTTCTCAACAGGCATGTTGGTGAATAATATGAAAGTAGCTGCTGAAAAGAAAGGCATTGACTGCCAGATTGATGCTTATTCCCAAGGAAAGTTGGCTGAGTAT
>ERZ1023196.159-NODE-159-length-17793-cov-17.388826_pt1 | contig 17793 bp, 17 predicted proteins | sample MGYA00380441_ERZ1023196 | MGnify/ENA primary metagenome ERZ1023196 (study PRJEB33173, sample SAMEA4830296) | metagenome | study: EMG produced TPA metagenomics assembly of the PRJEB25223 data set...
AAATACAGAGAATTAATAGCCTAGAACATGGTGTTTTTATTAAGTTCCCGTTTTAGGGGTTCAGCGCCGTATTGTCCCAGGTTTTTTACATCTAAGATATTAATTTCAACTGCATATTTTCAATGAATTAAATTATGTTTTATTTCGTAAATTATCGTAAATTGTTTTAAATTGTTGTTCACTTTTTGATGTGGTTTTTGGTTCATAATACACTCTATTTTTTAATTTTTCTGGTAAGTACTGTTGTACAACATGACCATTTTCATAGTTATGAGGATATTTGTAACCTATAGCCCGTTCTAACTTTTTAGCACCTGAATAATGACCGTCTTTCAGATAATCCGGTATTTGACCTATATGTCCATTTCTTATATCGCCAAGAGCTTTATCTATTGCTGTGATACCAGAATTTGATTTAGGTGATAAGCATAATTCTATTACAGCTTGACTAAGGGGAATTCGTGCTTCTGGAAAACCTAGACGTTCAGCAGATTGTATTGCTGCTAAAGTCCTCTGACCAGCATTAGGTGATGCTAACCCAACATCTTCATAACTAATTACAAGTAATCGACGTACGATTGTAGGTAAGTCACCAGCTTCAATTAGACGTGCTAAGTAGTGGAGTGCTGCATTGACATCACTACCTCTAATTGATTTTTGAAAAGCGCTCATGACGTCATAATGCATGTCGCCATCTTTATCACTTACAAAAGCACCTTTTTGTAAGCAATCTTTTGCATCATCTAATGTAATATGTCTTTTGTTTTCTTCGTCAATATGAGCACTTAGTACAGCTAATTCCAAAGCGTTTAATGCGCTCCTAACATCGCCTTGGCTTTGCGTTGAAAAATATTCGATAGCATCTTCATCTACAATAGGATGATAAGTACTTAAACCTCTTTCCTTATCATTTATAGCTCTATCTAATGCCAATCTTATATCATCTTGATCTAATGGGTAAAGCTCAAATATTTGTGCTCTAGATCGTATCGCTGGATTTATCGCATGATAAGGATTTGAAGTTGTTGCACCTATTAATACAATTTTGCCATTTTCAAGATGTGGTAATAAAAAATCTTGTTTAGCTTTGTCTAATCGATGAATTTCATCTAATAGTAAGATAACTTGTCCTGACATCTTAGCTTCTTCGACAACTAACTGCATATCTTTCTTTGTATTTGTTACGGCATTTAATTGTCTGAATTTAAATTGTGTACTGCCTGAAATTGCTTTTGCAATACTTGTTTTACCAATTCCAGGTGGACCATAAAAAATCATAGAAGAAAGACGTTTAGTATCTACCATCCTTCTTATTATACCTTTCGGACCAACCAGGTGCTGTTGAGATATAATTTCATCTATATTTTTCGGTCTCATTCGAGAGGCTAATGGTTCTGTACTCACATTTTTCACACCTTTCTAATATTATATTAACGTAAAAAATGATAGAATGGTATCAGATACTATTCGAATTAAGTGAGGTTATACAATGAAAATATCAACAAAAGGGAGATACGGATTAACATTGATGATATCTCTTGCTAAAAGAGAAGGTCAAGGTTGTGTATCACTAAAAACAATTGCTGAAGAAAATAAACTAAGTGATTTATATCTTGAACAATTAGTAGGCCCTTTAAGAAATGCTGGATTAATTCGAAGCGTTCGAGGTGCTAAAGGTGGTTATCAACTTAGAGTTCCATCAGAAGAAATTACTGCAGGAGATATTATCCGATTACTAGAAGGACCGATTACGTTTGTAGAAAGTATTGATTCAGAACCGCCTGCACAAAAGCAACTATGGATTAGAATGAGAGATGCTGTAAGAGATGTTTTAGATCATACTACATTAAAATATCTTGCAGATTACAAAGATACGAATGAAGATTTAGAGGGTTATATGTTCTATATTTAAATTTTATAGTGGTTAAATAGATACATTGATATCTCCATTCATTATTTATTCGTAATAATTTTACCTGTAATGTTTAACTAATATTTTTTAAGGTTATAACAAAGCATAGCAATCATGGATTCACATTTTTAATCCATTTTAATGTTGCTATAAATAAACTTTTATAACTGAGAGGAGTAAATTTTATGGGTTTTATGGATAAAGCTAAAGAAGCTGCTGAAAAATTTAAAGATAGTGATAACGAACAAGTTAAGAAAGTAAAAGATAAAGTAAATGAATATACAGGTGGCGAAGACAACAAAGATAAAAAAGACAAAGAGGATAAATAAAAGCCCCCTAAATTATTTTAAAAGGTTAAATAGCTACCAACAAAGTTTCAAACTTTGTTGGTAGCTATTAATTTTTTACTACAAAATGATTTATAAATAAGTTAAAAAAATCATATTTAACTTATTAAAATTTATCAAAAGAGTGAGACAATAATGATTGTCTAATCCCTTATAATCATTGGTAAGATGTTAACATTTTACTATGATTTAATTGCACGTTCTAATCTTCGATATGATTCTATTTGTTTGTCTTGGTCATAGATATAACTAATTGCCATGAGTTCATCTATATCACCGTACTCTGTTATGAACGATTGAAGTTTTTGTTTAACTGTATCTTCAGATCCTATAAGTGAACCTTTTAAACGTTGTTGCGCTAACTCATATTCGCGAGGTGTTAATAGTGCCTTTAAATCATCTGTTGGTGGTTGGACAGGTTGCATTTTTCCTCGTGTTATACTTACCATTATTTGAGACATCGTAGTTGCTAAATATTCTGCTTGTTCATCAGAATCTGACACAATTGTATTTAAACAAACAATTACATAAGGTTTATCAAGTACTTCTGAAGGTTCAAATAATTCTCTATAAATTTGTAGTGCTTCCTTCATTTGTTGTGGAGCAAAATGTCCTGCAAAAACATATGGCAACCCTTTACGTGCAGCTAAATGTGCAGAATCTGTAGATGAACCTAGAATATACATTGGTACATTTTTATCTACCGCAGGATAAGCACGTACATATGCTTGTTGATGACTCGGTCCAAAATATTGTTGCAGTTGTTCAACTTCTTCAGGAAATTGATAAACACCATTATGTTGATCTCTTCTTAATGCGCTCGCTGTCATCATATCTGTACCAGGAGCACGTCCTAATCCTAAATCCACACGTTGAGGGAATAATGTTTCCAATGTCCCAAATTGTTCTGCTATGACTAATGGTGCATGATTCGGTAACATTATGCCTCCAGAACCTACTTTGATAGAATGAGTATGTTCTAATGTATGTTGAATTAATAGAGACGTAGCTGAACTAACTAAATTTGGAGCATTATGATGCTCTGCAATCCAATAGCGCTCATAATCTAAATCATCTAATGCTTGAGCGAGTGTAACCATATCGTTAATTGCATCTTTATCTTCTTGACCTTCACGTATAGGTACTAAGTTTAACGCAGATAATTTTATATTTTTCATACATGATGCTTCCTTTCCATAATTAATAATAGTTGAAGTATAACAATCATTTTTGATTTTCAATATTGAAGTGCTCAAATTATTTTAATTTTATATACAAAAATGATATTCGATAAATTGGTAGGTTAGATGTTAAAATTTAAATGACATACATTTTCTTTCATTGGAAAAACAGAAAAGTAGAAATAAACAAATAATGGTGCTATTATAGGAACATTGATAATTTGACAAGGAGTGTCCAAACATGGAAGTATACGCAGATTATGCTGCGACTACGCCAGTAAAACAAGAAGTAATAGATGCTATGATGGAAATATATCAATCTCATTTTGGTAATCCATCGTCAATACATTCTATTGGTAGAGATGCACGCAAATATCTTGACCAGTCACGTCGTACAGTTGCACAATTGTTGGGAGCGAATCCGAATGAAGTAATATTTACAAGTGGTGCAACAGAATCAAATAACACTGCTATTAAAGGATTAGTGAAAGCGAATGAACAATTAGGTAATCATATTATTACTACCAAAATTGAACATCATTCAGTATTACACGTATATGAGCAACTTGAAAAAGAAGGTTATGATGTTACGTATCTAGATGTAGATGATACTGGTGCAGTTGATTTAGACCAATTAAAAGAAACAATTAATGATAGAACAATTTTAGTATCAATTATGTTTGTAAATAATGAGATTGGAACAGTACAAAATATTTATGATATTGAAGATATTATTGCAGACACTCATGCGTTATTCCATGTTGATGCTGTTCAAGCAATTGGACATTTAGATTTAGATTTTCATAATTTTAAAATTGATACAATGAGTATTTCAGCACACAAATTTGGTGGTCCTAAAGGTGTTGGTCTACTATTAGTAAAAGAGCATACACCAATAGCATATAATCAACTTGGTGGTGAACAAGAAACCAAACGTCGAGCAGGTACAGAAAATTTACCTCAAATTGTTGGATTAACAAAGGCACTTGAATTAGCTATAACTAATCAAGATGTAAATAATATTCATTTAATGAATTTAAAAGAATTATTTTTAGTTCAGTTACAGGAAAGGGCAATTCCGTTTGAATTAAACGGTTCAATGACAGATTCAACGGGTCATATTTTAAATATTTATTTTCCATTTATAGATGTTGAAACAATGTTAACATTATTGGATTTAGCCCATGTATATGTATCTTCAGGTTCTGCTTGTACAGCAGGTTCAACGACTCCATCTCATGTACTTGCTGCTATGTTTGAAGATGAAGAACGAGCAAAACATTCAGTACGTTTTAGCTTTAATGAACAAACAACAACGCAAGAAATTAAATATATTGTAGCTGAAATTCATAAAATCTATCATAAATTTAAGGAGGAATCATAGTGTCTAACAAAGATATACGCGTAGTTGTGGGCATGTCTGGTGGAGTAGATAGCTCTGTTACTGCATACTTGTTAAAAGAACAAGGTTATGATGTAATAGGTATATTTATGAAAAATTGGGACGATACTGATGAAAATGGGGTGTGTACAGCCACTGAGGATTATAATGACGTGATTGCAGTATGTAATCAAATTGGCATCCCATACTACGCTGTTAATTTTGAAGAACAGTATTGGGATAAAGTATTTACTTATTTTCTTGATGAATATAAAAAAGGTCGTACACCTAACCCTGATGTGATGTGTAATAAAGAAATTAAATTTAAAGCATTTTTAGAACATGCTTTAAAATTAGGCGCTGATTATGTCGCTACAGGTCATTATGCACGTATACGTCGTCATGATGATGGGCATGTTGAAATGCTAAGAGGCGTTGACAATAATAAAGATCAAACCTACTTTTTAAATCAATTATCCCAAGAACAACTATCCAAAGTCATGTTCCCAATTGGAGATATTGAAAAAAGTGAAGTAAGACGTATTGCAGAAGAGCAAAATTTAGCTACTGCCAAGAAAAAAGACTCAACAGGTATTTGTTTTATCGGTGAAAGAAACTTTAAAGAATTTTTATCACAATACTTACCAGCTCAATCTGGTGAAATGTTGACATTAAACGGAAAAAAAATGGGACAGCATAGTGGATTGATGTATTATACAATTGGTCAACGTCACGGCTTAGGCATCGGTGGAGATGGAGATCCATGGTTTGTTGTAGGTAAAAATTTAAATGATAACGTATTATATGTTGAACAGGGATTTCACCATGATGCACTTTATAGTGATTATCTCATAGCTTCTGATTATTCATTTGTTAATCCAAGTGAAATTGATTTGGAAAAAGGTTTTGAATGTACAGCTAAATTCCGTTATCGCCAAAAAGATACTAAAGTTTATGTTCAACGCGAAAACGAGAATTCTATTAGAGTAACTTTTGCTGAACCAGTTAGAGCGATTACACCTGGTCAAGCAGTTGTCTTCTATAATCAAGAAGTATGTTTAGGTGGCGCTACAATTGATGATGTTTATAAAAACGAAGGTCAATTAAGTTACGTTGTATAAATTGTTTATACCGTTAATTCATGAGAAATTCTTGTATTAACGGTTTTTTTATGACTTGTTTTTTCATGAAAATATATAAATAAAGAAAAATTAACTTAAATATCCTGAAAATACATATTTAAAATAATCATGTTATAATCGTGTAGAAATGAGGGAGAAAAGATGCACGAACAAAGTAAGATATACCAAAATATTAAAGATGGTAAATTAGATACCGCCTTGAAAGACTTGTTTGAAAATATAGAAGAAAATCCGGCCATTGTTGAAAATTATATTAACGCAGGTATTGTATTATCAGATGTTGGAGAAATTGAAAAAGCAGAACGTTTTTTCCAAAAGGCATTAACTATTGAACCTGAAAATGGTGCTGTTTATTATAACTTGGCAAATATTTATTATAATGAAGAACGTTATAAAGAAGCGATAAAGCTATATCAAACTGCACTACAATATGAAGTAGCGAAAAAAGATTGTAACTATATGATTGGTATGTCGTTTAATCAACTAGGTGCTTTTAAAGAAGCTTTACCGTTTTTAATGACTGCAGCTGAAATGGACGATGATAGAGATTTAGAAGTACAATTTCAATATGGGTTAGTACTATGCCAACTCGAAATGTTTGATGAAGCTATTAAACAATTAAATAAGGTTCTTTCTATCGATTCACAGCACGTAGATGGTATATATAATCTTGGTTTAGCAACATATATGAAAAATGAAAATTTAGATGAAGCAATTGCATATTTTGAACAAGCAATATCAATTGATGAAAAACATTTACTTAGCCAACATGCATTAAAGACATTCAAAACAATGAAAGAGGAGGAATAATATGTCTGACCCTACACTTTTTGATTATTCAATGATCAAAGGTACAGTTGATGCTATTTTATTTCAAAATACGGATAATTTTTATACTGTTCTAAAAGTAGATACTATCGAATCAAATGAAAAATTTGATAGTATGCCAACTGTGGTAGGGTTTCTTCCCAATGTAGTTGAAGGCGATGTTTATACTTTTAAAGGGCAAGTCGTACAACATCCTCGTTATGGTAAGCAATTAAAGGCTGAAACATTTGAAAAAGAATTACCTCAAACTAAAGAAGCCATTATTAGTTATTTATCAAGTGATTTATTTAAAGGCATCGGTAAAAAAACGGCTCAAAACATTGTAAATACACTAGGTGAAAATGCTATAAATGATATTTTAACTCATCCAGAAATCTTAGAAAGTGTACCTAGTTTACCAAAGAAGAAACAAAAACAAATTGCCGATCAGATTAATGCGAACCAAGAATCTGAGAAAATTATGATACGTTTACACGACCTAGGGTTTGGTCCGAAATTATCAATGGCTATATATCAGTTCTATATGGGTGATACTTTAAATGTCTTAGATAAAAACCCTTACCATTTAGTATATGACATTAAAGGTATTGGTTTTAATAAGGCTGACCAACTTGCTCGAAATGTCGGTATTGAGCCACATTCACCAGAAAGATTAAAAGCAGCATTATTATTTACGTTAGAAGAAGAATGTATTAAACAAGGACATACATATCTACCTCGTACCATTGTTATAGAAACAACACAAAATTTACTCAATGAAGATATTGAGAAACCAGTTGAAACAGAGCAATTACTAGAAATCATTGACGTTTTATCAGAAGAGAAAAAACTAATATCTGAAGCTGATCAGGTATCAATTCCAAGTTTATACTATTCAGAATTGAAAAGTGTGCAAAACTTATACCGAATTAAAACAAACACATCTAAATTAAAAGAAATAGAACAGTCTGATTTACAAATACATATTGGTGATATTGAGTCACAAAATGAGGTTAATTACTCTGCCTCTCAAAAAGAAGCGCTTGAAACAGCAATAAATTCTAAAATTATGCTTTTAACTGGTGGTCCGGGCACCGGTAAAACCACAGTCATTAAAGGTATAGTTGAATTATATGCAGAAATACATGGGCTCTCGCTCGATTATGATGATTACAATGAAGATGATTATCCAGTAGTGTTAGCTGCACCCACTGGTCGTGCTTCTAAGCGCCTTCACGAATCGACAGGTTTAGAAGCAATGACAATTCATCGTTTAATCGGTTGGAACCAAGATACACAACCACAGGATATTTTAGAAAATGAGATCAATGCAAGACTCATTATCATCGATGAAATGTCAATGGTAGATACTTGGTTGTTCCATCAATTTTTAAGCGCTGTGCCTTTAGAAGCACAAATTGTATTTGTCGGAGATGAAGATCAGTTACCATCAGTAGGTCCAGGACAGGTATTTAAAGACCTTATTGATTCTGAAATAATACCGCGTGTTAATCTTACCGAAGTATATCGTCAGCAAGATGGTTCCAGTATTATTGACTTAGCTCACCGTATGAAATTAAATGAACCTATCGATATTACTAAACGTTATCATGATCGTAGTTTTATTCGTTGTGGTACGAATCAAATTCCAGACGTTGTTGATAAAGTAGTTAAAAGTGCTGTAGCTAAAGGCTATGATATGAGTGATATACAAGTTTTAGCTCCTATGTATAAAGGTAACGCTGGTATTAAGAGACTTAACCAAGTTCTACAATCTATTCTTAATCCGAAGCAACAAGATGATCGTGAAATAGAATTTGGTGAAGCTGTGTTTAGAAAAGGGGATAAAGTACTTCAGTTAGTTAATCGACCTAATGATAATATATTTAATGGGGATATAGGTATAATAGTAGGTATATTTTGGGCCAAAGAAAATGCTCTAAATAAGGATGTGTTAGTTGTAGATTTTGAAGGTAATGAAATTACATTTACTAAACAAGATTTAATGGAACTAACACATGCATATTGTACATCTATCCATAAATCACAAGGTTCAGAATTTCCTATTGTTATTATGCCTATTGTTAGACAATATTATAGGATGTTACAACGTCCCATTCTTTATACAGGATTAACTAGAGCTAAACAATCACTTGTTTTGCTAGGTGAACAAGAAGCATTTGATATAGGTTTAAAAACAAATGGACAAATACGATTAACGCAATTAAATGATTTGTTAAAATCGTATTTTGGACAAAACAAAGATAATTTAACTACAAATAAACAAACGATTAACGAACAAAAAGAAAATAACAATCATCTGGATTTGAATAATGAAAAAGAAAATGATATCCAATTAAACGAGTCGACAATTTTCCAAATTGATCCAATGATTAATATGGGGGAAATGACGCCATATGACTTCGTTGAACGTTGACAAATCAATAAAAAGAAAATAAAATGAAATTAAGTAAGTATAGAGACGAGTAAATAACTTTTGAATTATAGAGATGTACTGGTTGGTGAAAAGTACAAACAAAATTATTGAATGCTACTCTATATTAGTTAAATAAAGTATACAAAGTGATAAGAAATAGTAGACAAACAAAATTCAAGTATGTAAATAGGTCACAATTCTTATAACTAGGGTGGTACCGCGATAACGTTCGTCCCTTTGTGGATGAACGTTTTTATATTCTTGAATAATACTCAACTATGACTATCTAACTGCGATAACAAAAACGTATGAAGGAGAGTTTTTATTTATGAAAAAAATGAAAGCTAGTGAAATTAGGCAAAAATATTTGGATTTCTTTGTAGAAAAAGGACATATGATTGAACCGTCTGCACCACTTGTACCTATCGATGATGATTCATTATTGTGGATCAATTCTGGTGTAGCTACATTGAAAAAATACTTTGACGGACGTGAAACTCCTAAAAAACCAAGAATTGTCAATTCTCAAAAAGCTATACGAACAAACGATATAGAAAACGTCGGTTTTACTGCTCGCCATCATACTTTTTTTGAGATGCTAGGTAATTTTTCAATCGGTGACTACTTTAAACATGAAGCGATTGAATTTGCTTGGGAATTTCTAACAAGTGATAAATGGATGGGCATGGAACCTGAGAAGCTATATGTGACTATTCATCCTGAAGATACAGAAGCTTTTAGAATTTGGCATGAAGACATTGGTTTAGAGGAAAGTCGTATCATTCGAATAGAGGGCAATTTTTGGGATATCGGGGAAGGACCATCTGGACCAAATACAGAAATTTTCTATGATCGTGGATCGGCTTATGGAAAAGATGATCCTGCTGAAGAAATGTATCCTGGTGGTGAAAACGAAAGATATTTAGAAGTTTGGAATCTAGTGTTTAGTGAGTTTAATCACAATAAAGACAATACTTACACACCACTACCAAACAAAAATATTGATACTGGCATGGGATTAGAACGTATGACGTCTATCTCACAAAATGTAAGAACAAATTATGAAACAGACTTATTTATGCCTATAATTAAGGAAGTAGAACATGTTTCAGGAAAAAAATATTTAATTGATGATGCACAAGATGTTGCATTTAAAGTTATCGCAGACCACATTAGAACAATTTCTTTCGCAATTGCTGATGGCGCATTACCAGCTAATGAGGGTAGAGGATATGTATTAAGAAGATTATTACGCAGAGCAGTACGCTTTAGCCAATCATTAGGAATTAATGAACCATTTATGTATAAACTTGTTGATATAGTCGCTGATATCATGGAACCATATTATCCAAATGTCAAAGACAAATCCAACTTTATTAAACGTGTCATTAAATCAGAGGAAGAACGCTTCCATGAAACGCTTGAAGAAGGTCTTACGATTTTAAATGAACTGATAAAAGAAGCGAAGAATAGTAATCAGGTTATTAAAGGTCATGATGCTTTTAAGTTATATGATACTTATGGATTCCCAATAGAATTAACTGAAGAATTAGCAACTCAAGAAAATTTGTCTGTTGATATGCCTACTTTTGAACAGAAAATGCAACAACAGAGAGATCGAGCTAGACAAGCTCGACAGAATTCTCAATCAATGCAAGTTCAAAGTGAAGTACTAAAAAATATTCAAGATGATAGTCAATTTGTTGGCTATGAAACTACGGATTATCAATCATTAATAACTCATATCATATACAATGGTGAAGAAGTTAAACATGCTGAAGCTGGAGAAACAATTTACTTTATTTTAAGAGAAACGCCTTTCTATGCAGTAAGTGGTGGACAGGTCGCAGATAAGGGAACAGTTGGTAATGAGAGCTTTGAAATAAATGTAACTGACGTAACTAAAGCGCCTAATGGCCAAAACTTACACAAAGGTATTGTGCAATTTGGTGAAGCAACTCAGAACGCGAAAGTAGAAGCACGTGTTAACAAAGAGGATAGACGACTTATTCAAAAAAATCATAGTGCTACACATTTATTACATGCTGCTTTAAAAGAAGTATTAGGAGATCATGTTAATCAGGCTGGTTCGTTAGTAGAACCTGAAAGACTACGTTTTGATTTCTCACATTTTGGTCCTATGACACAAGAAGAAATTAATTTAGTAGAACGTAGAGTAAATGAAGAAATTTGGAGAGCTATCGACGTCCGTATTCAAGAAATGAGTATTGAAGAAGCCAAATCAATAGGCGCTATGGCATTATTTGGTGAAAAATATGGAGATATTGTTCGCGTTGTTAATATGGCACCATTTTCAATAGAATTGTGCGGTGGAATACATGTGAATAATACTGCGGAAATTGGTCTCTTTAAGATTGTGAGTGAATCTGGAACAGGCGCTGGTGTTAGAAGAATTGAAGCTTTAACAGGTAAAGGTGCATTCTTACATCTTGAAGAAATTGAAACACAGTTTAATAATATTAAAAATCATTTAAAAGTTAAATCCGATAACCAAGTAGTTGAAAAAGTTAAACAACTTCAAGAAGAAGAAAAAGGACTGCTTAAACAATTAGAACAACGCAACAAAGAAATAACATCACTAAAGATGGGGAACATTGAAGAACAGGTTGAGTTGATTAATAATTTGAAAGTTTTAGCAACAGAAGTAGAAATTCCAAATCCAAAAGCGATACGTTCAACTATGGATGACTTTAAATCTAAACTTCAAGACACTATTATAGTGTTAGTCGGACAAGTTGATGGAAAGGTTTCTGTAATTGCTACAGTACCAAAATCACTTACAAATCAAGTGAAAGCTGGAGATCTTATCAAAAACATGACACCAATTATTGGTGGAAAAGGTGGAGGCCGTCCTGATATGGCTCAAGGTGGCGGAACTCAACCTGAAAAAATAACAGAAGCATTACGCTTTATTAAAGATTACATTAAAAATCTATAACTCCAATGAATAATGGTGTAGAATTAAAGTGAGTCAGAATACGCTTATGAAGGAGTGTCGTATATGGAAAATTTTGATAAAACAATGAAATTTAGTTATGAAGAAATTCCAAAGGAAGATGTCAAATCAGTTCTTCAGAATGTCCATCGTACATTAGAAGAACGTGGATATAATGCAGTTAATCAAATAGTGGGTTACTTATTATCTGGAGACCCTGCATATATTCCACGTCAAAATGAAGCAAGAAACCAAATACGTCATATAGACCGTGATGTAATTATGGAAGAACTCGTTTCAAACTATTTAAAAGAGTCTAAGAATTAATATGCTAAAGCATAAAATTTTAGGACTAGATGTTGGAAGTAAAACTGTTGGCATTGCTATAAGTGACCTTATGGGTTGGACTGCTCAAGGGTTAGACACACTCCGTATCAACGAAGAACAAGATGATTTAGGAATTGATCAACTCGTGAAGATTATTAAAGATAATCAAGTTGGAACTGTTGTTATTGGCTTGCCCAAGAATATGAACAATTCAATAGGTTTTCGGGGAGAGGCTTCAATAAAATATAAAGAAAAGTTACAAGAGTCTATCCCTTCTATTGATATTGTTATGTGGGACGAACGTTTAAGTACAATGGCTGCTGAAAGATCTTTACTTGAAGCAGATGTTTCAAGACAAAAAAGAAAAAAGGTAATAGATAAAATGGCAGCTGTATTTATTTTACAAGGCTATTTAGATTCTATTCAATAAAGGAGAAATTAAAAATGACAGAACATAATCACGATGCTGAGTTAACAATAAATAATGAAGAGGAATTACTTACGTTATATGATGAAAACGGAAATGAAGTTTTATACCGTAAAATGTTAGAATTTTATCATCCAGAATTCAAAAAAGAATATGTCGTTCTTGCAGAAGAAGGTGCACAATCAGATGACGAAGACATGATTGAACTTGTACCAATGATAAATGAACCTGATGAGTCTGGTGATGGAGGGAAATTAGTCCCTATTGAAACAGATGAAGAATGGGATATGATTGAAGAAGTTGTAAATACTGAGATTAACGAATAATCTTTAAAAGATGTTGTATGAGAAGTGTAATTGAGTTTTTAGGTCTCTTACATCAAGGAATTATATTGAGAGGGAAAGTTTAATATTATTAAATTTTCAACTTAGTTACCATCTTAAATTAATATTAAAATGCCTGAGACAATCAATGCTGTCCCAGGCATTTTAATATTAGAATTATTTGAATTTACCCTACTAATAATAGTGCTCGAAGACATATTCGTATAATTGCCTCTTATAAAAATCTTTGAATTATGGTAAAATGTCTAAAGTTAATTTCTATGAATACTCATATTTACTTCTAATATAAAAGTATAGAAGAATTACTATTATAATCAGTCATTTTCATTGATTAACTATCAACATAATCAATACATGGGCTGATTTATTTTGTTTTTGTAATTGTTAATGATAAAGGAAGTTTTAATGATATGGATTCAAATCAAAAATATTTAGCACAATTACATCAATCAATTGATACTGAAATCGAAGAACTTAGAGTTTATGCTGAAGAAAATCAAGTTCCTATTGTAGATAAATTAACACTTGATTTGATAAGACAACTCATTCGAATGAATAGAACTAAAAATATTTTAGAAATTGGTACAGCCATCGGTTATAGTTCAATGCAATTCGCTAATATTTCGAAAGATATAAATGTAACAACAATTGAACGAAATGAAGACATGATTCATCTTGCAAAAAAGTTCATAAAAAAGTATCGATACCAGAATCAAATCCGTTTAATTGAATACGATGCTTTGAATGCATTTGAACAAGTCAATGACAAACAATATGATATGATATTTATCGACGCAGCTAAAGCACAATCAATGAAATTCTTCCAACTATATACACCGTTATTAAAAAAAGGTGGAATTGTAGTTACTGATAATGTTTTATATCATGGATTTGTTTCAAATATAGACGTTGTTCGTTCGAGAAATGTGAAACAAATGGTTAAGAAAGTGCAACAGTACAATGAATGGTTGATGGAGCAATCTCAATTTACAACAAACTTTATAAATATGGATGATGGATTAGCAATATCTATAAAAGGAGAATGACTATGGTTGAATTATTAGTTACTCCTAAGTCAATAACTCATATGGAAACACTAATAGATAAAGGTGCAGACGCATTTGTTATTGGTGAACAAAAATTTGGTTTAAGACTGCCGGGAGAATTTAATCGTGATGCTATGCAAGAAGCTGTAGCATTAGCCCATAAAAATAACAAAAAAGTATACGCTGCTGTGAATGGTATTTTCCATAATTACCACTTAGATGCTTTGGAAGACTATATTAACTTTTTACATGATATTCAAGTAGATCGCATTATATTTGGTGATCCAGCTGTCGTTATGTATGTTAAACAACACGAGCATCCAATTCCATTAAATTGGGATGCGGAAACTCTTGTAACGAATTATTTCCAGTGTAATTACTGGGGGAAAAAAGGTGCAAATAGAGCAGTATTAGCTCGAGAACTTAGTTTAGATGAAATAATTCATATTAAAGAGCATGCTGATGTAGAGATAGAAGTTCAAGTTCATGGTATGACTTGTATGTTTCAATCCAAAAGAATGCTATTAGGAAATTATTATACTTTCCAAGAGCGACAAATGAAGATAGAACGCCAACATGATCATGGAGACTTATTATTATATGATGAAGAAAGAGATAATAAATATCCAGTTTTTGAAGATTATAATGGTACTCACATCATGTCTCCAAATGATATCTGTTTAATAGAAGAATTAGAGCCTTTCTTTGAGGCAGGAATAGATGCGTTTAAGATAGATGGTATTTTACAAAGTGAAGAATATATAAATGTAGTCACAGAGCAATATCGAGAAGCTATAGATTTATTTAATGAAGATCCGGATGCATATGAAGATGAAAAATTCATGCTCGTTGATCCTATAGAAGAAATACAACCTGAACATCGTCCATTCGACGAAGGTTTCTTGTATAAACAAACAGTATATTAAGGAGGCTTATCATTAAAATGAAAACTTTAGAAGAAGTTAAATCCAAAACCCAAAAGATAATGAAAAAGCCTGAACTACTTGCACCAGCTGGTAACTTAGAGAAACTTAAGATTGCTGTTCATTATGGTGCAGATGCAGTGTTTTTAGGTGGCCAAGAATATGGATTACGTTCTAATGCTGATAATTTTACTATGGAAGAAATTGCTGAAGGCGTAGACTTTGCTAATCGTTATGGCGCTAAAATTTATGTTACAACGAATATTATTGCACATGATGAAAATATGGAGGGACTAGAAGAGTACTTACAAAACCTTGAATCTACAGGTGCTACTGGTATCATAGTAGCTGATCCTCTTATCATAGAAACTTGTAAAAAAGTTGCGCCCAGATTAGAAATTCATTTATCAACACAACAATCTCTTTCAAATTATAAAGCCGTTGAATTTTGGAAACAAGAAGGATTAGACCGTGTTGTACTTGCACGTGAAACTGGTGCAATGGAAATGAGTGAAATGAAAGAAAAAGTTGATATTGAAATAGAAGCATTTATACATGGCGCAATGTGTATCGCATATTCTGGTCGTTGTACTTTAAGTAATCATATGACAGCTCGAGATTCTAATCGAGGTGGTTGTTGTCAGAGTTGTCGTTGGGACTATGATTTACTTGAAGTTGATAGTGATGGAGAATTAGATTTATATTACGACAATAGTGATGTTACTCCTTTTGCAATGAGTCCTAAAGATTTAAAATTAATAGAATCTATACCTCAAATGATGGAATTAGGCATCGATTCGTTAAAAATTGAGGGACGAATGAAATCTATACATTATATTGCCACAGTTGTTTCTGTATATCGTAAAGTCATTGATGCATATGCCGAGGACCCCGAAAACTTTAAAATAAAAACGGAATGGTTAATGGAATTAAATAAATGTGCCAATCGTGACACAGCACCAGCTTTCTTTCAAGGTACACCTGGTTATGAAGAGCAAATGTTTGGTGAAGAACAGTCTAAAAAATCATCTTATGATTTTTGTGGCCTCGTGCTAGATTATGACCATGAAACACAATTAGCAACAATACAGCAGAGAAATCATTTTAAACCAGGACAAGAAATTGAGTTCTTTGGTCCAGAAATTGATAGTTTTAAACAAGTTGTTGAAGCGATTTACGACGAAGAAGGTAATTCTTTAGATGCAGCACGTCATCCATTACAAATTGTACAAATTAAAGTAGATAAGCCTATTTATTCTAACAACATGATGAGAAAGGAAATTGGCTAATGAATCAGACAACGATTATTGGCATTGCAGGGGGTTCAGGCTCTGGGAAAACCACAGTTACTAATGCAATCATGAAGAATTTAGAAGGTCATAGTGTCGCACTCTTAGCACAAGATTATTACTATAAAGATCAATCACATTTAACTTTTGAAGAACGGCTTGAAACAAATTATGACCACCCATTTGCATTTGATAATGATTTACTTATTCATAATTTAAAAGATTTAAGAAATGGAAAACCAGTAGAGGTACCTACGTACGATTATTCTCAACATACACGTAGTAAAGAAACAATTGCATTTGATCCAAAAGATGTTATTATCGTAGAAGGTATCTTTGCTTTAGAAAACAACACATTACGAGACATGATGGATGTGAAAATTTATGTCGATACTGATGCTGATTTACGAATTTTACGTAGGCTTACAAGAGATACTAAAGAGCGTGGTCGTACAATGGAATCAGTAATTAATCAATATCTTAATGTAGTAAGACCTATGCATGAGCAATTTATTGAACCTACAAAAAAGCATGCTGACATCATAATTCCTGAAGGAGGCAGCAATAAAGTTGCCATAGATATTATGACTACTAAAATCCAGTCACTCGTAAGCAAAAAATAGTAATTTTTATAGTAAAGGAAGATGAGATTTATGGAAAACCAAAAACAATATCCTATGACTCAAGAAGGTTATGAGAAACTTGAACAAGAATTAGAAGAATTAAAAACGGTTAAAAGACCTGAGGTAGTTGAAAAAATAAAAGTAGCTCGTTCATTTGGAGACCTATCTGAGAACTCTGAATATGATGCTGCTAAAGATGAACAAGGCTTTATTGAACAAGATATACAACGTATTGAACATATGATTAGAAATGCGTTAATCATTGAAGATAACGGTGATAACAATGTAGTTCAAATTGGTAAAACAGTTACTTTTATTGAATTACCTGGAGATGAAGAAGAAAGTTATCAAATCGTTGGTTCTGCTGAAGCTGACGCATTTAAAGGAAAAATTTCTAACGAATCTCCAATGGCAAAAGCACTAATCGGTAAAGGATTAAATGATCAAGTACGTGTTCCACTTCCTAACGGTGGCGAAATGAATGTTAAAATCGTTGAAATTAAATAATTTACTAAATGGGGGAAATCGAACTTAAATATCATTGAAGTACTTTCCAAACTCGGTTCCGGATAGTAATATATATAAATTTTGAGTTCAATGAGTCTGGGATATAATTCCTAGCAAAATAGCCAGTAAATGAATTTTTTATAA
>ERZ1023196.174-NODE-174-length-16034-cov-9.695225_pt1 | contig 16034 bp, 18 predicted proteins | sample MGYA00380441_ERZ1023196 | MGnify/ENA primary metagenome ERZ1023196 (study PRJEB33173, sample SAMEA4830296) | metagenome | study: EMG produced TPA metagenomics assembly of the PRJEB25223 data set...
CAACGTTTTCAGCATATTTTGGTGGATGAATTTCAAGACACCAATAAAATCCAATATAAATGGATCAAAATTCTTGCTGGAAAAACAGGCAAAGTCATGATCGTAGGCGATGATGATCAATCTATTTATGGTTGGCGTGGCGCACAAATTGAAAATATCCAAAAATTCTTGAAAGATTTCAAAGCCGAGACAATTCTCCTTGAACAAAACTATCGTTCTACCGCCAATATCCTAAACAGTGCAAATGAATTAATTGCAAACAATAGTGATCGTCTTGGTAAAAATTTATGGACAGAGGGTGAGAAAGGCGATCCTGTGGGCATCTATTCTGCCTTTAATGAATTAGATGAAGCAAAATTTGTCGCTTCACAAATTCAGGATTGGGTAGAACATGGCGGAAAACTTGATGATTGCGCTGTACTTTATCGTAGTAATAGCCAATCACGGGTTATTGAAGAAGCTTTAATTCGTTGTCAAATTCCATACCGTATTTATGGCGGTATGCGTTTCTTCGAACGTCAAGAAATTAAAGATGCGTTAGCCTATCTTCGTTTGATTAATAATCGTCAAGATGATGCGGCTTTTGAGCGTGTAATTAATACGCCAACCCGTGGCATTGGCGACCGCACTTTAGATATATTGCGTAACTTAACATGCGAACGCCAAATTACCTTATGGCAAGCAGTACAAGTCGCAACACAAGAAAATATGTTAGCAGGGCGAGCCTCAACAGCCTTATTACGTTTCCAAGAATTAATTAATTCACTACAACTTGATACCGCAGAAATGCCGCTTTTCGCACAAACTGATTTTGTGATTAAACATTCGGGCTTATATGAAATGTATCAACAAGAAAAAGGCGAAAAAGGCGAAGTGCGTATTGAAAACTTGGAAGAATTAGTTACCGCAACCCGTGAATTTATCAAACCTGATGATGCGGAAGAAATGACCGAACTCACTGCCTTTTTAACGCACGCTTCCTTAGAAGCTGGCGAAGAACAAGCCTCGCCGCATCAATCTTGTGTAGAAATGATGACGTTGCACTCTGCGAAAGGCTTAGAATTTCCTCGTGTATTTATGGTGGGCGTAGAAGAAGGATTATTCCCAAGTTTTCATTCTTTTGAAGAACCCGGACATTTAGAAGAAGAGCGTCGTTTAGCTTATGTCGGTATTACTCGCGCGCAGAAAAAACTGACCATCTCTTATGCGGAAAGCCGTCGATTATATGCCAAAGAAGAACGCCATTTGCCATCACGGTTTATCACAGAATTACCGAGAGAATGTATCCAAGAGATTCGTTTACGAGGGACAGTCACGCGTGCGATGAACCTAGCAAAAGTCGGTTCATTGTCGAATACCAGTGCGGTCGAAAATGAATGGAAAATGGGTCAAAAAGTTAAACACGAAAAATTTGGTTTCGGCACAGTGATTAATGTGGAAGGATCTGAAAATAACACACGTTTACAAATAGCGTTCCAAGCTCAAGGCATTAAATGGTTGATTGCGCATTTGGCAACATTGGAAAAAGTGCGGTAGAATTCAAGAGTATTATATTTTTTACCGATTAATTTCTTTGAAAAGTGCGGTGAATTTTTACCGCACTTTTATTATCTACGAGTGATGGAATGTTTAAATTTGTATTCAAACGAATCTTAATGGTGATCCCTACTTTTATTGCCATTACTTTTATTACCTTTGCCCTTGTGCATTTTATTCCCGGTGATCCTGTGGAAATTATGATGGGGGAACGTGGCTTAACGGCAGAAGTACATCAACAAATGATGCACCAATTGGGTTTAGATTTACCTCTTTATCAGCAATATTTCCACTATATTGGCAATGTAATTCAAGGGGATTTCGGTGCATCGTTCCGCACTCAACAACCTGTTCTTACTGAATTTTTTACACTTTTCCCTGCCACCGCTGAATTAGCATTTTTTGCGTTATTTTGGTCATTATTAGGTGGAATAATTTTAGGCACGATTGCCGCAGTAAAAAAAGACAGTTGGATTTCTCACACCGTTACAGCTGCATCGCTCACAGGTTATTCTATGCCGATTTTCTGGTGGGGTTTAATTTTAATTTTATACGTTTCACCACAACTCGGTTTACCGCAAGGTGGACGTTTAGATAATGAATTTTGGATCGATACACCAACAGGATTTATGCTTATTGATAGCTGGCTTTCAGGTGTTTCTGGTGCCTTCGAAAATGCGGTGAAATCCTTAATTCTTCCTGCAATAGTCCTAGGCACAGTTCCTCTCGCCATTATTACGCGTATGACACGATCTGCGATGTTGGAAGTGTTAGGTGAAGATTACATTCGCACGGCTAAAGCAAAAGGCCTAAATTATACTCGAATCGTCATTGTGCATGCATTGCGTAATGCGTTAATTCCTGTTGTCACTGTGGTGGGATTAATTGTAGGTCAATTGCTTTCTGGTGCAGTTCTCACAGAAACTATTTTCTCTTGGCCGGGGATTGGAAAATGGATTATTGATGCTATTCAAGCGCGCGATTATCCAGTGTTGCAAGGTTCTGTACTGATTATTGCGACGATTATTATTGTGGTAAATTTAACCGTCGATTTACTTTACGGCGTGGTCAATCCGCGTATCCGTCATTAATTGTAGGAGAAATTATGTCTGACACGCCTTTAACTTTCGCGCCAAAAACACCTTTACAAGAATTTTGGTTTTACTTCAAACAAAATCGTGGCGCGCTAATTGGTTTAATTTTTATTTTGATTGTTGCCTTAATCAGCATTCTCGCGCCTTATATTGCGCCTTTTGATCCAACAGAACAAAATCGTACCGCACTTTTACTGCCACCCGCTTGGTATGAGGGCGGTAATCCTGCTTATTTACTCGGCACAGACGATATTGGGCGAGATATTCTTTCGCGTATTATTTATGGAACGCGAATTTCCGTCTTTGCGGGATTTATCATCGTATTACTATCTTGCGCCTTTGGTACCAGCCTTGGCTTGATTTCTGGTTATTATGGCGGCGTGCTAGATACAATTATCATTCGCCTAATTGATATTATGCTCGCGATTCCAAACTTACTTTTGACGATTGTGGTCGTCTCTATTTTAGAGCCATCACTCGCCAATGCCACTTTAGCGATCGCCGTGGTATCGATTCCTAGCTATGTGCGTTTAACTCGAGCAGCGATGATGAATGAAAAAAATCGTGATTATGTGACTTCATCTAAAGTGGCAGGGGCAGGTATTTTACGCCTCATGTTTATTGTGATTTTACCAAACTGTTTAGCCCCTTTAATTGTGCAAATGACAATGGGCATTTCCAATGCCATCTTAGAACTCGCGACACTTGGTTTCTTAGGCATTGGTGCAAAACCGCCAACACCAGAACTTGGCACAATGCTTTCAGAAGCACGCAGTTTTATGCAAGCGGCAAACTGGTTAGTTACAATTCCTGGCTTAGTGATTTTATCTTTGGTGCTTGCTTTCAACTTAATGGGCGATGGCTTGCGTGATGCCCTTGATCCAAAACTCAAACAATAGGAAAACAGAATGGCATTATTAGACGTAAAAGAACTTTCTGTTCACTTTGGCGATAAAAAAACGCCATTTAAAGCAGTGGATCGCATTAGCTATCAAGTCGCACAAGGCGAAGTGCTTGGCATTGTGGGAGAATCAGGCTCAGGTAAATCTGTGAGTTCTCTCGCAATTATGGGATTAATTGATCATCCTGGACATGTATCGGCTGAATCCTTGCAATTTGAAAACACAAATTTGCTTACTTTAGATCATAAAGCCAAACGTCAGCTTATTGGTGCTGATGTTGCGATGATTTTCCAAGATCCGATGACAAGTTTAAATCCAGCTTATACTGTGGGTTTCCAAATTATGGAAGCGTTAAAAACTCACGAGGGCGGCACAAAAAGGGCGAGAAAAGACCGCACTTTAGAGCTTTTAAGATTGGTCGGTATTCCAGATCCTGAATCTCGAATGAATGTTTATCCCCATCAGCTTTCTGGCGGTATGAGCCAACGTGTGATGATTGCGATGGCAATTGCCTGCAGACCTAAATTATTGATTGCTGACGAGCCAACCACAGCATTGGACGTGACTATTCAAGCACAAATTATGGAACTCTTACTTGAATTGCAAAAGAAAGAATGTATGTCCCTAATTTTGATTACTCACGATCTAGCACTTGTGGCAGAAGCAGCAGATCGAATTATCGTAATGTATGCGGGACAAATCGTTGAAGAAGGCACCGCAAAAGATATTTTCCGCGATCCAAAACATCCTTACACGCAAGCCTTGTTACGTTCATTACCAGAATTTGCAGAAGGAAAATCTCGCTTAGCGTCATTACAAGGTGTGGTACCTGGAAAATACGATCGCCCAACAGGCTGTTTATTAAATCCTCGTTGCCCTTATGCCACCGAATATTGTCGCCAAGTTGAACCTCTATTGCATCAGATCGGTTCGCGTAAAGTAAAATGCCATACTCCGCTGAACGAGCAAGGCAATCCCGTTGAATATCAAGGAGCTTAATAATGACGAATGAAATAAAAGAAAATGCGCCATTATTAAATGCGATTGGCTTAAAAAAATATTACCCTGTAAAAAAAGGCTTGTTTGCAAAACCACAGCAAGTAAAGGCGTTAGATGGTGTCTCTTTTCAGCTTGAACGTGGTAAAACGTTAGCTGTCGTGGGGGAATCTGGTTGTGGAAAATCAACGCTAGGTCGTTTATTGACAATGATTGAACAACCAAGCGAAGGCGAGCTGTATTACAAAGGGCATAATTTTTTAGAAAATGATTCTGAAACAAAAGCACTACGTCGTAAAAAAATTCAGATTGTTTTTCAAAATCCTTATGCATCATTGAATCCACGCAAAAAGATTGGTTCAATTTTGGAAGAACCATTAATTATCAACACAAAACTTTCCGCCAAAGAACGGCGAGAAAAAGTTTTATCGATGATGGAAAAAGTGGGATTGCGTGCTGAATTTTATGATCGTTATCCTCACATGTTCTCAGGCGGACAACGCCAGCGTATAGCCATTGCACGAGGTTTAATGTTAGATCCCGATGTCGTTGTTGCCGATGAACCTGTTTCTGCATTAGATGTTTCCGTGCGTGCGCAAGTACTGAATTTAATGATGGATTTACAAGATGAATTAGGTTTGTCTTACGTGTTCATTTCGCACGATCTTTCTGTGGTAGAACATATCGCTGATGAAGTGATGGTAATGTATCTAGGTCGTTGTGTCGAAAAAGGAACAACAGAGCAAATCTTCTCTAATCCTCAACATCCTTATACCAAAGCATTACTTTCAGCGACACCACGTTTGTCGCCAAACTTACGCCGTGAGCGTATAAAGCTGACGGGCGAATTGCCAAGTCCGATTAATCCGCCCAAAGGCTGTGCATTTAATCCTCGTTGTTGGAAAGCGACAGAAAAATGCCGTGAAAATCAACCGCACTTAGAGCAACATACTGATGGAAAATTAATCGCTTGTTTCCATATTAACTAAACATAAAACAATCCCCTGATTATTAATCAGGGGATTGTTGACCAATAGCATTTAGCATCTTTACATAATGCTCTCGCTAAATCATTGTAATACAGTTAATTACATACTGTGCCGACGCTACTTCCCCAATTTGTACAAGAACGACCAGTATTTGTATCAATCGTTGTACTGTAACTTCCGCGATCATAGGTTTGGTAATTTTGTCCACCAGAACCTAATGTTGTGCCATTAAACGTACTATACGTTTCACCTGTATTGTTATTTCTAATGGTATTTCCCATTTGAGTATAAGATGAACCATTACTCCCCACAATAGTGTTACTACCCACAGGTGACCAAACTACATTAGCAAATGATGAAACAGCAAAAGTAGAACCTAAAATGCCTAAAAATAGTGCTTTTTTCATATCAACTCCTAAATCTTATTTACTACCACATCCTGGCAAACTTCTATCAATAACTAAGTTACCTTCTGCAATATAACTTACAGTAAAGAAATTATTTTCCAATTTAATTACAGCATCAGAAAGTGCGACAGCACATTTATTTTTTTCAATAGCGTTATCAACAGCATTTTTCATATAAACAACATTGGTTGTTTTATCTATGCCGGCAACACGATCTCCTCTCACTAAGGAATTAGAGTTAAGGTTTACATTCTTTGTACTAACTAAAGTAAAATCACCAACACGGTGTGTCACACAAGCAGAAAGCAATCCAGCAGCAATAAGACAAGAGATAAGTTTTAATTTTTTCATCGTAATTTCCTCGGTTTATTTAAATTAATAAATAGTGTTTAGGTTGTACCTAAAACAGGTGCAAGTATACATTGCACCTAAAATAGGTGCAATGGGAAATTTACGATTATCGGTTCATTCAGAAGAACATTTCTGGTTAAGACAGAAACTGCTGAATCGCCGTCATGAATTAGGACTAACACAACGCGCATTAGCTGAAAAATTGGGTGTTGTGCATTCGTTTGTCGGTAAGGTTGAAACTGGTGACCGGCGATTAGATGTATTTGAATTATTAGAATACTGTAAAGCTCTAGAGCTAAATCCTTCAGAATTATTTAATGAAATCAACCAAAGATTCGGTTGAATCTTCTCTAGGTATAACTGAGTTTAAGTTATGAAATCAACGCTTCAACTCCCCGTTATTACTTTCTCTCTCTCCAATAAGTTGCAAATCGAGGTTTTCCACGACTCGTGAGGCCTCGATATTTATAAGTAATTACAGATCCTATCGGAGGGGGATTTTCTCGTTCGTTTAAGTTAAAACCCGAACCGATTTTAAATTCTCCCCGATGATTTTTACAAGTTAAAGCACCCATCACATTTTCAAATTGTCCTTTGCCTTTATGGTGTGCAATAACTGTACATTCTTCATCTCGTGCTGTTTTTAATTTTAAAATTTGTGAGCTTCGCTTACGTTCATAAGGTGCATTGGGGTTGCGTACAACAACGCCCTCGCCTTGCAAATTTTCGACTTGTGCAAGAAATTGATATAAATGGGTTTTATCTTTAACAGGAATTTGCTCAATAATTTCAATATAAGTTGTGGGATGTTCGACTAAATACGCTTTCAATTTAGCTAAACGCTCAAATAAATTCCCCTCTGCATCAGGCACATCAAAAACATACAATTTAAGTTTTTCCCAACCCTCGCCTTTGAAAGATTTTGTGATGGATGAAATTTCCTCAAAATGATTTCGCTCACTAAATAATTCGCCATCAATCGCAAAAGGCGGAAAATCCTTAATGAAATAGGCGGGCGGCGATAAAGGTTGCCCTTGTCGGGTTAATAATTGCTTTCCATTCCAATAACCGCGTACGCCATCTAACTTTTCAGACATTACCCAACCCTCTATGGGTTGATTATTGTAGGTATGAAGAAGCATTAAATCTGAGTTAGCAAAAGCAAAAGAACTCGCCAAGAAAAGTAACAAAGTGCGGTAAAATTTCATTGTGTTTTTGAAAATTAAAAGGCTAATAAGTTTACGCAAGATAAACATATCTTGAAAAATCCCCAACCATTCAAACTTATTTTTTCGATCTAAATCGCAAAAAATCATCATTTCATCGAAAAAAGATGAATTTTTATTTACGCTAGCGAAGAATCTTCATCTGCTATACAATGCCATCGCGATTTTATGCTAAAAGGAGCAATCAATGTATTTAGATCAAATCAAAGCAGAACTTGTGGAAGCACAAGATGTGTTAAACAAATTTATTGCTGATGAAAATAACATTAAATTAATTCAAGAAGCCGCATTATTAATTTCCAACAGTTTCAAGCAAGGCGGAAAAGTGCTTTCTTGTGGTAATGGCGGTTCGCACTGTGATGCGATGCATTTTGCAGAAGAATTAACGGGTCGTTATCGTGAAAATCGACCTGGTTATCCCGCTATTGCGATTTCAGATGCAAGCCATTTAAGCTGTGTAAGTAATGATTTTGGCTATGAATATGTATTTTCACGCTATGTTGAAGCGGTGGGTCAAAAAGGCGATGTATTATTCGGTTTATCAACTTCAGGTAATTCAAAAAATATCTTAAATGCTATTGAAGCGGCAAAAGCAAAAGGAATGAAAGTGATTGCGATGACAGGCAAAGATGGCGGAAAAATGGCAGGATTAGCAGATGTTGAAATTCGCGTACCCCATTTCAGTTATGCAGATCGTATTCAAGAAATCCATATCAAAGTCATTCATATTTTAATGATGTTAATTGAGTTTGAAATGGCAAAACAAGCCTAAAGTGCGGTTGATTTCAATCAAGTTTTTAAAATCCCAAATTTTTTTGGGATTTTTTATTAATAGCATTTGCATAATTATGCATAAAAATGTAATATTTTTTCATCTTATAAAGCATAGAGAAGAAAAATGGCTATTCGTGTTAAAAATCTCAATTTCTTTTACGGTTCATCACAAGCGTTATTTGATATTAACCTTGAAGCTGAAGAGGGCGATACCGTTGTGTTGCTGGGCCCAAGTGGCGCAGGCAAAAGCACATTAATTCGCACATTAAATTTGTTAGAAGTGCCAAAATCTGGCGAATTAAGCATTACAAACAATGAATTTAATTTATCCAATGCAATGGCAAATCCCAAAGCAATCAGACAATTACGCCAAGATGTAGGAATGGTGTTTCAACAATATCATCTTTGGCCGCACTTAACGGTAATTGAAAACTTAATTGAAGCACCAATGAAAGTGCGTGGTGTGAGTGAAAGTGAAGCGAAAACTGATGCAATGGAATTGTTAAAACGTTTACGTTTAGAACAACTTGCTGATCGCTTTCCATTACATTTGTCAGGTGGGCAACAACAACGTGTTGCAATAGCGCGCGCACTGATGATGAAGCCACAAGTTCTATTATTTGATGAACCAACGGCTGCATTAGATCCAGAAATTACAGCACAAGTTGTAGATATTATTAAAGAATTACAAGAAACTGGCATTACGCAAGTGATTGTGACCCACGAAGTCAATGTGGCGCAAAAAGTGGCGACAAAAGTCGTCTATATGGAACAAGGTAAAATCGTCGAAATGGGATCGGCTGATTGCTTTGAAAATCCGAAAACCGAACAATTTAAACACTATCTTTCTCACTAGAAATAAGGAGCTTACGATGAAAAAAACATTATTAACTGCCATTTTATTGGGGTCATCTATTGCTGCAGGCGCACAAGAACTCACTTTTGCAATGGAACCTAGCTATCCACCATTTGAAACCACAAATGAAAAAGGCGAAATTATCGGCTTTGATGTTGATGTGGCGAATGCAATTTGTCAAGAAATTCAAGCAACCTGTAAATTCAAGAGCGAATCCTTTGATGCGTTAATTCCAAATTTAAAAGCAAAACGTTTTGATGCAGCAATTTCCGCCATTGATATTACTGATGCTCGTGCAAAACAAGTGCTATTCTCTGATCCATATTACGACAGCACAGCAAGCTATGTTGCTCTTAAAGGCAAAGCAACTTTAGAGAGCGCAAAAAATATAGGTGTTCAAAATGGCACAACATTCCAACAATACACCGTAGCGGAGACCAAGCAATATACTCCAAAATCCTATTCAACTTTACAAAATGCTATTTTAGACTTAAAGAGCGGTCGGATTGATATTATTTTTGGCGATACCGCAGTGCTTTCCGATATGATTTCCAAAGAGCCAGAAATTCAATTTATAGGCGAAAAAGTAACCAATAAAAAATATTTTGGTAACGGGATAGCGATTGCAATGCACAAATCAAACAAAGATTTGGCGGCACAACTAAATAAAGGTTTAGCTGCAATTAAAGCGAATGGCGAATACCAAAAAATCTATGATAAATGGATGACAAAATAATTTATGTTTTCTGACTTTCTTTCTTTAATGTTTACCGCTGCCCTAATGACTTTAGGACTTGCGGTCTGTTCATTGATCTTAGGCTTATTTTTAAGCCTTATTTTTGTCGCACTTGAAGCAAATCGTTTTGTTGGCAAGCCGATGACAGTATTTGTGGCATTATTACGTGGCTTACCCGAAATTATTGTTGTATTACTTGTCTATTTTGGTTCTACTGAATTAGTAGAAATGCTGACAGGAGAATACATTGAATTTGGTGCATTTGGCTGTGGCATGCTTGCGCTTTCTCTTATTTTTGCAGCTTATACTTCACAAACATTACGCGGCGCAATTCAAGCTATTCCGAAAGGTCAATGGGAATCTGGTGCGGCGTTAGGCTTAAGCAAAAGCTATACGTTCATTCATATTGTTATGCCACAAGTATGGCGTCACGCTTTACCGGGTTTAAGCAATCAATGGCTTGTATTACTAAAAGATACGGCATTGGTTTCATTAATTGGCGTAGACGATTTGATGCGCCAAGCGGATCTGATTAATACCAATACTCATCAACCCTTCACTTGGTACGGTATTGCTGCGTTAATTTATTTGGCAGTGACATTAATTAGCCAAGTTGGTATTCGAAAATTAGAGCTGCGTTTTACTCGTTTTGAAAGGGGCATGAAATAATGTTTCAAGAATATTTAAGCGTGATCGTACAAGGGATTCCAACGAGTTTGTTGCTTACAGTCGTATCGTTGCTGATTGCCTTCTGTTTGGCATTATTTCTCACCTTTTTGCTTTCAATGGAAAACAAATGGGTAAAAAGAGCGGTTAATTTATACCTTACTTTATTCACTGGCACGCCACTGTTAGTACAGTTCTTTTTAATTTATGCAGGACCAGGCCAATTTCAATGGATTATTGACAGCCCATTATGGTATGTCTTATCCAATGCGTGGTTCTGTGCTGCATTAGCTTTAGCACTAAACAGTGCAGCCTATTCCACCCAATTATTTCACGGTGCAGTAAAAGCCATTCCTAAAGGACAATGGGAAAGTTGCGCAGCGTTAGGGTTAAGCCGATTACAGACACTCAAAATCTTAATTCCCTACGCTTTAAAACGCGCATTGCCGTCTTACAGTAACGAAATTATTTTGGTATTTAAAGGCACGGCATTAGCATCCACCATTACGATTATGGATATTATGGGTTACGCTCGCCAACTTTATGGTACAGAATATGATGCAATCACAATTTACGGCATTGCGGGTGGTATCTATTTAATTATCACAGGAATTGCAACATTATTACTACGTAAATTAGAGAAAAAAGTGTTGGCATTTGAACGTTTTGAAGTAAGCAAAGCATAAAGTGCGGTAAAATTTTTAGTGATTTTAAATCCCAATCTCCGTTGGGATTTTTTATTTTGTGATCTTGATCACATATTTTTGATATTAAGCCATTGGAAAATGCTTATAAAACAGAGCGTCAAAATTATGCTGATTTGGCAGAATTACGTAATATTCTTTACGATTTGCCGAAAAAAAAGAGGAAGTTGCTGGGTTAAAAAGCAATATGGAACAGTTGAAAACCGCAGCTAATCCAAATCAAGCTAAGATTGACAATGCGACTAAATCTTATGAAACAGCTAAAAATAAATTAGTTTCAACTTGGAAAGGCACTACGGGTTCGGTTTCAGTGGGGAATAAAATAAGAGGCATAACCCGCCAAATTACTGGCGTAGCTGCAGGGACTTATCGAGGACAATCTGCCGTTGCCAGTTGGGGTTCGTTATACACCTAAACCGAATATGGTAATTAGCCTTTCAGGCTCTACTTATACCAATAACGGGGTGTATGCTGCAACTGGGGTAAGTTTTGGGTTTTAGCGTATTGAAATAATCCCAAAATAAATAACGGTGATTGTTTTAAACGATCACCGTTAAATTAAAGTGTTTTATAAAAAAGATTTTTGTATTCTAAAAATTAGAATCCGTACCCCACACCAACTTTCGCACCATAGTTATTAACTTTGGTACTATCAAAATTACCTAAACGATTGTACTCAACTCCACCATTTGCGTACCAGTTGCCATCTAACTTATATTTTGCACCTGCTACAACCCCATATCCGAGCTTAATATCAGAAGAACTTTTAAACTTTTGTTCTGCGCGATTGGTGTATTTAAATTGATTAGTCGCTACACGAGCACCAACATAAGGTTGCACTTTAGAATTCGTGTCAAAATCATATAATACTGATGCACCTAAACCTTGAATTTTTGTGCCATCAACTTTTCCATGATGAGTATAATCACCCGCAACACGTGTATTTCCTACTTTATAACCCACGGATACACGAGGTTCAACTCTTGTATTGTTACTACCGTTTGCTTTAGTTTGAGATAAACCGATATCGCCTTCAGCATAGATATTCGCATTTGCAACAGAAGCAAAGGCAAATGCACCAACAATAACTGCTAATAAAGATTTTTTCATTGGATAACTCCTTTATTTATTGAATAAATTGGAAAAATATATCACAAAAATTATTCTTCATCATCGACAAAAACTAATTTTCCCCTACATTTTTTACACAAATATTCGATGTTTTCTTTCATTATTTTGTTATGCCGACGAATAGTTAGAAAATGGGTTTGGCAAGCACAACGATATTCAAAGGTTTTACCTTGCACATTTTTTATATCAAATTGATGGCAAGTGTATGCGGGAAGCTTAAAAATTTCATTCATTACAAGCTGCCACTCTTTCCCGTGTGGTTTTACGCGACCAAACATTTGATACACAATCAAATGCGCAAGCTCATGTGGCACAACTTGTCGAATAAATTCATCCATATTTTCTTGCAATAAAGTGCGGTTAAATTTTATTTCATTTTTTTGTAGGTAAGCCACGCCTGCCTTTATACCACGTAAATCATAATTTACCTCTGGCATTGTAAATTTTCGCTTAAAATAAGCCTCTACAAGCTGCAAAGATTGATTCAATTTGCGTTGCACTTGCATTTTTAAATGACGAAATGGAATGAGTGATATTGATGTCATCGGTAAAAGCAAAAACCGCTAGATAAGCGGCTTTTATATGATAGAATAACCAGCGGTTGGTCAGGTACGTTATTGCCTGACTGGCGGGTCAGGCAGTAACTCAATCTCGATCAGCTTTGTTTAACAACTCTGAAAGGAGATAGCCTTATGATAAAAATCATCTTAATGATTATTATCGGGTTCTTGTTGCTGTCCTTTAGCTCCCCAGCTTGGTAGCAACCTAAACCAACTAAGGCAACAAGAAACCTTGTTGCCTTTTCAATATAAACCTTTCAAACTAAAAATTCAAGCCTATTATTTTAATCCTGCTGCAACACGTAATTCTGCTGCACGATCCACTTTTTCCCAAGGGAATTGCTCACGACCGAAATGGCCATAAGCCGCCGTTTCACGATAGATTGGTTGGATTAAATCTAACATTTTAATTAAGCCATAAGGACATAAATCAAAAAACTCACGAACTAATGACACTAATAATTCATTTGCAACTTTTCCAGTTCCAAAGGTTTCGACCATGATAGATGTTGGATCAGCCACACCAATCGCATAAGAAAGTTGGATTTCACAACGATCTGCTAAACCAGCTGCCACAATATTTTTTGCGACATAACGTGCAGCATAAGCCGCAGAACGATCTACTTTAGATGGATCTTTTCCTGAGAATGCGCCACCACCGTGACGAGCGGCACCACCGTAAGTATCCACGATGATTTTACGGCCAGTTAAACCACAATCACCCATTGGCCCACCGATAACAAAACGACCAGTCGGGTTAATGAAGAATTTTGTTTCTTTAGAAAGCCATTCACTTGGTAATACAGGTTTGATAATTTCTTCCATCACACCTTCATGTAAATCTTTTTGGCTAACTTCTTCAGAATGTTGAGTAGAAAGCACAACCGCATCCACACCAACAATTTTATTATCTTCATATTTTAACGTAACTTGGCTTTTCGCATCTGGGCGTAACCATGCTAATTTACCGCTTTTACGCACTTCAGCTTGTTTTTCCATTAAGCGATGAGCATAAGTAATGGCTGCAGGCATTAATACATCCGTTTCATTGGTGGCATAACCAAACATAATACCTTGGTCGCCTGCGCCTTGATCTAATGGATTTTCACGATCAACGCCTTGATTAATATCTGCAGATTGTTTACCAATCGCATTAAGCACCGCACAAGAATGCCCATCAAAACCCATTTCAGAATGTTCATAACCAATATCACAAATCACTTTACGGGTTAAATTCTCAATATCAACCCACGCAGAGGTTGTGATTTCCCCACCCACCAATGCCATACCGGTTTTTACGTAAGTTTCACAAGCTACTCGTGCTTTTGGATCTTGTTTTAGGATTTCATCAAGTACTGCATCAGAAATTTGATCGGCAATTTTATCTGGATGCCCTTCAGAGACAGATTCAGATGTAAATAAATAGCTAGACATATTTTCTCTCTTTTTCTTCTAAATTTAGATGTATTGACGTATAGACGGCTATAATACGCATTTTTGCTTAATAAGCAAGCGGTATTATGGGGTAGTTGTGGGATGAATCGCCAACCAATTACGCAAAATTTGCTCTCCAAAGTCTGACATATAAGATTCAGGATGAAACTGAACGCTATAAATTGGCAAAAATTTATGCTGCATAGCCATTACCACGCCCTCATCACAAAGTGCGGTAACTTCTAGGCAACTAGGAAAATCATCTTTCTGCACGCCCCAAGAATGATATAGCCCGATATTAAATTCAGTTGGAAGATCAAAAAACAATGGGGAATTTGACCGCACTTTTAATGTTCTTTTCTGCCCGTGACGAACTTTCTCTAAGTTATACAATGTACCGCCAAAAAATTCACATAAGGTTTGATGCCCTAAACACACACCTAAAATAGATTTTTGTTGATAATATTTTTCTAACAGAGAAAAAAGTTGTGGGTAAGCGCGTGGCACATCAGGCCCCGGCGAAATCAATATATGACTATATTTTTCCGCTGTATTTTCTTTCAAATCTTCTACGTTTAAAACATCATAAGGCACATTTAATTTTCGAATTAAATCCACCAAGTTAAAAGTAAAAGAATCGTGATTATTAATGATGAGTAATTTCATAACAGTTCGGTATTCGTTATAATCGGGTCATTTTACGCAAAATGGCACAAAGCACAATGCAACATTTTATTGAACAGGCTAATCATTATGGCAAACAACGCACGCCATTTTTCTTTCTTATTGATTTTGAAAAAGAAAAACCATTGATTTGTCCTCTCGAAAATTCTGCACAACAAGGCATTTATTTTGATATTTTAGGCAAAAGAAATTGCACAATTTCTCCACGACCTCTCCCTCTTAATTTTACCAAACATCCAATGCCTTTCTCGCATTATCAACAAGGTTTTGAACTTGTTCAAAATGAATTACAAAAAGGCAATTCTTATTTATTGAATCTCACTTATCCTACTGAAATTTCAGGCAATATTTCACTTGAACAAATTTTTCATCAAACCAATGCGCCTTATAAATTGTGGTTACAAGATCAATTTGTTTGCTTCTCACCAGAATGTTTTGTCAATATTCAGGATAGCCGCATTTTTACTTATCCCATGAAAGGGACAATTAACGCCTCTCTGCCCGATGCAGAAAATCAGTTAATCACAAATGAAAAAGAACAACGCGAGCATTACACAATTGTTGATTTAATGCGTAATGATTTATCCATGGTGGCAGAAAACATTCAGGTGAAAAAATTTCGTTATATCGATCGTATCAAGACCCAGAAAGGCGAAATACTGCAAACCAGTTCTGAAATTTGCGGAAAATTGAATGAAAACTGGCAAAATCAAATTGGGGATATTTTATCGAAACTCTTGCCTGCTGGTTCCATTAGCGGCGCACCAAAAGAAAAAACCACACAAATTATTCAACAAGCAGAAAAACAAAAACGCGGTTATTACACAGGAATTTTTGGCATATTTGATGGTAAAACACTACAAAGTGCGGTGGCAATTCGATTTATTTCTCAAGTAGATGAAAAATTTTATTTTCATAGTGGAGGCGGAATTACCATTCATAGCAATGCGCAAGATGAATATGAAGAATTGTTAGAAAAAGTCTATTT